>Ga0310786_10001728_pt1 | contig 34957 bp, 30 predicted proteins | sample AusTroGonzalo_MG_FD_203881 | JGI IMG/M metagenome (GOLD analysis project Ga0310786, IMG submission 203881) | Bovine rumen microbial communities from tropical cattle in Woodstock, Queensland, Australia - Gonzalo_03 (v2) (version 2) | ecosystem: Host-associated > Mammals > Digestive system >... | reverse complement strand
CGTCCGCCGCGTGCGACGAGTATCCGCGCCGCATTTTTGCCGACAAACGCCTTTTTGCCGGTATCGCGGATGCGGGACGAAGCCGCAGGCAAGGCGGCGCGAGGGAGTGTACTCCCGTACACGACCGAGCAACGTCCGCCGCGTGCGACGAGTATCCGCGCCGCGAGACCGGCAAAAAAAAACGCCCCGGTCGTATTCCAACCGGAGCGTTTGTCGCGTTTGCAGTTCCGCTTACTTGCCGGAGACCACGCCGTGCTCTTTGAACACCCGCGTCGGCGCGAATTCGCCGAGCTTGTGCCCGACCATGTTCTCGGTCACGAAGACCTGAGTGAACACTTTGCCGTTGTGCACGTTGAAGGTATGACCGACAAATTCGGGGACGATCATCGAGCGCCGCGACCACGTCTTGATCGCGCTCTTGGCGCCCTTGCTCATCTTCTCCACTTTGTCCAGCAGATACTGATCGACGAAGGGACCTTTCTTGATCGATCTGGCCATTACTTCTTCCTCCGTTCAACAATGAAGTTCTTCGACGTCTTCTTCGGATTGCGGGTGCGCTTGCCCTTGGCGAGCTGACCCCACGGCGACACCGGGTGACCGCCGCCCGAGCTGCGACCTTCGCCGCCGCCCATCGGGTGGTCGACCGGGTTCATCGCCACGCCGCGCACGTGCGGACGGAAGCCCAGATAGCGCTTCTTGCCGGCTTTGCCCAGCTTGGTGTTGATCTGGTCGAGGTTGCCGATCTGACCGATGACCGCCTTGCAGTCGACGTGGATCATGCGAACTTCGCCGCTGGGCAGCTTGATCTGCGCGTAAAGGTCTTCCTTGCCGCGCAGCGTCGCCACCTGACCGGCGGAACGCGCCAGCTTGGCGCCGCGACCGGGGACCATCTCGATGCAGCAGATGTCGACGCCGACCGGGATATCCTTGATCTTGAGGCAGTTGCCCGGCTTGAGCTCGGCTTTCGGCCCGTTCATGACGGTGTCGCCGACCTTCATGCCGTTGGTCGCCGGGATGTAGGACTTTTCGCCGTCCGCGTAGACGATCAGCGCGATGTTGGAGGTGCGGTTCGGATCGTACTCGATGGTCGCGACCTTCGCCGGAATTCCCTCCTTCGCCCGCACGAAGTCGATCATGCGGTAGCGGCGCTTGTTGCCGTTGCCGCGGAACCGGGTGGTCATGCGCCCCTGATTGTTGCGCCCGCCCGTGGACTTCTTGCCCTTGGTCAGACTGCGCTCCGGAGCGACGTCGCTCAACACGGAGTGGTCCATCACCGTCATGTGACGGCGAGAGGGAGTGGTCGGATTGTAACTCTTGATAGCCATTTTATCGTTTCACTCCCCTCAGATGATCTCGATGGTGCCCTCGGACAAGGTCACGACCGCGCGTTTCCAATCGGCGCGGCGGCCCATCCGCCCGGTGCGACCGGCGCGTTTGGTCTTGCCCTCGTAGTTCATCACGTTTACCGACTTGACCTTCACTTTGAAGAGCTCCTCGATCGCGCGGCCGATCTCGATCTTGCCCGCGTCGCGGCGCACCTTGAAGGTGTACTTCTTTTCCTGGACCAGCGCGTTGCACTTTTCGGTGACAACCGGCGCGATGATCACATCAAAAGCATTTTCCATCTTAACGCCTCCTCTTACGCCAGCCTGCCGATGAAAGTATCCAGCGCGTCTTTGGTGAAGACGAGTTTCTTGAAGCGCAGCAGCTCGTAGGTGTTGACCACGGACGGGACGCGCACGACCAGATTCGGGATGTTGCCGGTGGCGCAGACGGTGGCTTCGTCCAGCTCGGGGATCGAAAGCAGAACCGTGTCGTCCGCCACTTTGAGGTTCTTCAACACCGCGAACGCGTTGCGGGTCTTGTGATCCGGCAGCACGAACTTGTCGAGCACGACCACGTCGCCCTCTTCGATGCGCTCCGAGACCGCGCGCTTCAGCGCGAGCACGAGGACCTTCTTGTTGACCTTCTTCGCGTAGGAACGCGGAGTCGGCCCGAAGATCGTGCCGCCGCCGACCCACACGGGGCTGCGGTTGGAACCCGCGCGGGCGCCGCCGCGACCCTTCTGCCGCCACGGCTTGGCGCCGCCGCCGCGAACCAGTCCGCGCGTCTTGGTGCACGCGGTGCCGGCACGCTGACCGGCAAGAAACGCCACGACCGCGTCATGCACGGCCTGACTGCCTTTTTCCATCTCGATCACGCCATCGGGGATCGTGTAATCGCCGACCTTGGCACCGGTGCAATCGAGGATATCCAATGTTTTCGACATTTCGAATGTTCCTCCTCTTACTTCGCCGCCGGCTTCTTGAGCGCGCCGCTCAGCAGCAGGATGCCGCCCTTGGCGCCCGGGACCGCGCCCTTGACCAGAAGGACGTTGTCTTCCGCCATGACCTTGACGATCTGCAGGTTCTGCACCGTGCAGCGCGTATTGCCCATGTGTCCGGGCATCCGTTTGCCTTTGTTGACCCGACCCGGCCATTCGCAGCAGCCGATGGAGCCGGTACGCCGCGTCCAGGCGCCGCCGTGGCTGGCACGACCGCCGCCGAAGTTGTAGCGCTTGACCACGCCCTGGAAACCGCGTCCCTTGGTGTAGCCCACGACGTCGAGAAATTCGCCCGCCGCAAACGCGTCGGCCTTGATCACGTCGCCCACTGCGGCTTCGCCAGCCGCGCGGAACTCGCGCAGGATCGACGGCAGCTTGTCGCCCGTGACCCCCGCCTTCGCCAGATGACCGGCGCACGCCTTGGTGACGTTCTTCGCTTTGCGCGAACCGAAACCCAGCTGGACCGCCGAATAACCGTCGCGCTCCTCGGTCTTGACCGCCGTGACCACGCACGGACCCGCCTCGATCACCGTCACCGGGATCAGGACGCCGGCCTCGTCGTAGACCTGGGTCATTCCGACCTTTTTACCGATTAGACCTTTCATTCTTTCTCCTTTCAATCGAGAAACTTTCGATACTTGCTTCCAATCGGCCGGAAGCCAGAGGTATCTATCCGGCGCCTTCGCCGGAGACCTTTCGGGACGCCCGCCGGGCGCGCCGCGGACAACTCGAACCGCGACTCGGGAGGCTCCCCCCTTTATCACTACCGGATCAGAACCCGGTCTTGATCGAAATATCCACGCCCGCGGGCAGATTGAGCTTCTTGAGCTCGTCGACCGTCTTGGCGTTGGGGTTCACGATGTCGAGCATGCGCTTGTGGGTGCGGCTCTCGAACTGCTCCATCGACTTCTTGTCGGCGAAGGGGGAACGGTTGACCGTCCAGCGTTCGATGCGGGTCGGCAGCGGGATGGGACCCGCGACCATCGACCCCGTGCGCTTCGCCGCCTCGAGGATCTCGTTGACCGACTGATCGAGGATCCGATGCTCGTAAGCCTGAAGACGGATCCGGATGCGTTGACTCTTTGCTGTAGCCATTACTTTTTCTCCACGATTTTATCCTGCACTTGTTTAGGTACCTTCTCAAAATGCGCCGGCTCCATCGAATAGGAGGCGCGCCCGCGCGACAGCGAACGGATCGCGGTCGCATATCCGAACAGCTCCGACAGCGGCACATTCGCCACAATGCGGTCGAAACTGTTTTCACCTGAATTGATCTCGACGATCGAACCGCGACGGCTGGTCAGGTCGCCGATGAGGTCGCCCATGTTCTCGTCGGGGGTCGTGAGCTCGACCTTCATGATCGGCTCGAGCAACTCGATGCCCGCCTTCTTCGCAGCTTCCTTGAACGCCATCGAACCGGCGATCTTGAACGCCATTTCCGAAGAGTCGACCGGGTGGTAGGATCCGTCGATGATCTCGACCTTGAAGTCGATCACGGGATAACCCGCCAGCACGCCGCCCGCGGCGGCTTCGCGGATGCCGTTTTCGATCGGCTTGATGTACTCCTTGGGAATGTTGCCGCCGACGACCTTGTTCTCGATGATGATGCCCGCGCCGCGCTCCAGCGGCGTGACGTCGATGATGCAGTGACCGTACTGACCGTGACCGCCGGTCTGCCGGACGAACTTGCTGTCGGCGTGTCCGGTCTTGGTGAGGGCTTCGCGGTACGCCACCTGCGGCGCGCCGGTGTTCGCCTCGACCTTGAACTCGCGGACCAGCCGGTCGAGAATGATCTCCAAGTGCAGCTCGCCCATACCGGAGATGATCGTCTGACCGGTCTCCTCGTCGGAGCGCACCTGAAAGGTCGGATCCTCTTCGGAGAGCGCCTGCAGCCCCTTGCTGAGCTTGTCGCGATCGCCGCTCGTCTTGGGCTCGACGGCGATCGAGATCACGGGCTCGGGGAAGAACATCGATTCGAGCACGATCGGATCGGATTCGAGGCACAGCGTATCGCCGGTGGTCACGTTCTTCAAACCCACCGCCGCCGCGATGTCGCCCGAGAAGATCTCCTCGCGCTCGATGCGGCTGTTCGCGTGCATCTGGAGCAGACGCCCCATGCGCTCGCGCTTGCCGGTGCGGGGATTGAGCATCGTCATGCCCTGAGTCGCCACGCCCGAGTAGACCCGGAAATAGTAAAGCTTGCCCACGAAGGGGTCGCTCATGATCTTGAAGACCAGCGCCGAGAAGGGCTGCAGGTCGCCGACGTGGCGGGTGATCGCCTCGCCGGTGTCGGGGTTGGTGCCCTTGATGTCCCAGATGTCGAGCGGACTGGGCAGATAGTCGGTCACGACGTCGAGCAGCGGCTGGATGCCCTTGTTCTTGAACGCGGACGCCGCCGCCACCGGAACGACCCGCGCCTTGACCGTCGCGCGGCGCATCGCCTGACGCAGATCCTCGATGGGCGGAACCTGATCGTTGAGGAAGACCTCCATCACCTCGTCGTCGACTTCGGCGAGGCACTCGATCATGTGCTTGAACGCCGCCTCGCGGCGCTCCGCCTGTTCGGGAGTGAGCTCCTTTTCGATGATCGTCACGCCCTTATCCTCGTCGGAAAAGTAGAGTGCCTTGTTGCCGAGCACGTCGATCACTCCCTCGAAGCTTGCCTCGCAGCCGATCGGCAGCATCACGGGCACCGGGGTCGCGCCGAGTTTGGTCTTGATCTCGCGCACCGCGCCGTCGAAATCCGCGCCGGTGCGGTCCATTTTGTTGATGAGCGCCACGATCGGCACGTTGTATTTCTGCGCCTGCCGCCACACCGTTTCGGTCTGCGGCTGGACCTTGCCGACCGCGCAGAAAACCGCGACCGCACCGTCGAGCACCCGCAAACTGCGCTCCACCTCGGCGGTGAAGTCGACATGTCCCGGAGTGTCGATGATGTTCACGCGGTGCCCCTTCCAGTAGCAGGTGGTCGCCGCGCTGGTGATGGTGATGCCGCGTTCGCGTTCCTGTTCCATCCAGTCCATCGTCGCCGTACCCTCGTGGGTGTCGCCGATCTTGTAGTTCACGCCCGTGTAGAAGAGAATGCGCTCGGTCAGCGTCGTCTTGCCGGCGTCGATATGCGCCATGATGCCGATGTTGCGCGTCTCCTTCAGCGCCACCTTGCGGTGCGGGGACTCGTGGTACTGTTTGTCCTGTTCGTTGCCCATGTTCGGAAAAAATCGTCTTTTACAAACAACGAAATACACCTCGTTAAAAGTGTATTTCGCTCATTATATTTATATGTGTCGCAAATTACCAGCGGTAATGGGCGAAGGCCTTGTTCGCCTGCGCCATCTTGAAGGTGTCTTCCTTCTTCTTGATCGCGGAACCGGTGTTGGCGAAGGCGTCGAGCAGCTCGCCCGCGAGCGATTCCATCATCGATTTGCCCTTGCGACCGCGCGAGTAGGTGGTGATCCACCGCATCGCCAGAGCGACCTGACGCTCGGGGTCGACTTCGATCGGAACCTGATAGGTCGCACCGCCGACGCGGCGGCTCTTGACCTCGAGCTTCGGCTTGACGTTTTCCAGCGCCTGCGTGAAGACCTCGATCGGAGGCATATCCTTCTTGCGTTCGCCGATGATGTCGAGCGCACCGTAAACGATGCTCTGCGCCGTGGACTTCTTGCCGCGGCTCATGATCGTGTTGATCAACCGCGCCACGAGCGGGCTGTTGAACTTGACATCGGGAGTCAGCTCCCGCTTCGTCACTTTACGTCTTCTCATCTCAGCTCAAACCTCTGTATTATTTCTTGCCTTTGGAATCGTCGCCGCCCTTCGGACGCTTCGCGCCGTACTTGGAGCGCCCCTGATGGCGCTTGTCCACGCCGAGGCTGTCCAGCGCGCCGCGCACGATGTGGTACCGCACGCCGGGGAGGTCACGCACACGACCGCCCTTGACCAGCACCACGGAGTGCTCCTGAAGGTTGTGCCCCTCGCCGCCGATGTAGGCGGTGACTTCCTGCCCGTTGGTCAGCCGGACACGCGCGATCTTGCGCAACGCCGAGTTCGGCTTCTTGGGGGTACGGGTGGTCACCTGAAGGCAGACGCCGCGACGCTGCGGGCAGGCGCTCAGGGCCTTGGATTTGCTCTTTTTCTCTTTTTCTTCGCGTCCGAAACGCACCAACTGATTGATTGTCGGCATAGTAGATTTTCCCTGCTTTAATCCCTATATTTTACAAATAGCTACGTTTTAAGCACATCAGGAATTATAATGTACTACCTGAAAATCCTTTTTTCAAATTCATCCGCGGACTTTATTTAAAAAATCCGCGGGTTTTTCGCATTTTACCCTGAAATTCACCGCTCGGAGTCCTCCGAAAAGCCGTCTTCCGGCGCCTCCGGCAGAAGTTCGCGCGCCTCGTCCGGCAGGTCCATCGACGACGTGTCGGTGTCCCGCCAGGTCGCCGCGATCGCCTCGATGGAATCCGTCGAAGCGGCGTCCTGCGCCGGAAGTTCGGGCTCGATCTCGGTGCCGAGGTACTTCAGCCGGATCGACTGCAGCCGTTCGGTGCCGGTACCGGCGGGGATCAGATGACCGGTGATGACGTTTTCCTTGAAGCCGCTCAACGTGTCGATCCGCCCCGCGGTCGCCGCCTCGGTCAGGATGCGCGTGGTATCCTGGAAGCTCGCCGCCGAGATGAAGCTGTCGGTCTCCAGCGCCGCCTTGGTGATACCCAGCAGCACCGGTTCCGCCTCGGCGGGCTTGCCGCCGTGCTCGATGATCTCACGGTTGATCTGCTCGAACTCGACCCGGTCGAGCTGCTCGCCCGGCAGATAGTCGCTCGATCCGGATTCGGTGATCCGCACCTTCTGCATCATCTGCCGGATGATGATCTCGATGTGCTTGTCGTTGATCTCGACGCCCTGGGCGCGGTAGACCAGCTGGATCTCGTCGACCAGATGACGCTGCAGCTCGTGGATGCCGCAGATGCCGAGCAGCGTGTGCGGCACGATCGAACCTTCGGTCAGCTTCTGTCCCTTGCGGACGAAATCGCCCTTGCTGACGGTGAGGTGCTTGTTGGCGGGGATCGTGTTGTGCTCCTCGATCATGCCCGATTCGGGATCGCGGATGACCAGCTGGCGCTTGTGGCGGCTCAGCTTGTCCACCTCGACGTAACCGTCGATGCGGGCGATCTCGGCGACGTCCTTCGGAACGCGCGCTTCGAAGAGCTCGGCGATACGCGGCAGACCGCCGGTGATGTCCTTGTTCTTCGCGGACTGACGCGGCACACGGGCGACCACCATACCGGGAGTCACCTTCGCGCCCGGCTTGGTCATAAGCACCGCGCCCGCGGGCAGCGGATAATTCGCCAGGAAGGTGCCGTCCTCAGTGTTGATGACGATCTGCGGATGCAGGTCCTCGCGGTGCTCCATGACGGTGCCCTGGTCGCCGCCGCGCTTCTGCCGCTGGATGGTCACGCCTTCGATCAAATCGAGCAGCTGGACCACACCGGCTTCCTCGATGATGATGGGCACATGGTCGGGCTCCCAGCGGACGAATATCTCGTTTTCCTTGACCTTGTCGCCGTCGTTCTTTTCGAGCACCGAACCGGCTTCGAGGTCGTAGCGCTCCAGCTCGGCTTCCCGGACGGCGTCCGACCAGAAGTCGTAATCCTTGTTGTAGCTGGTGCCGAGCGCCGCCGCCTCGATCTGGGCGCGCTCGCGGGCGGCCTGTTCCGCCTCCTTCGCCGCGGCTTCGTCGTAGATGATGACGCTGCCGTTCTTGTTGACGACCGTCTGTTTGCCCTTCTGGTGCGTCACGGTACGGATATTGAAATACTTGACCGTACCGTTGTGGCGCGAAGCGATCACCGGCTGTTTGTAGGCGTTGGACGCCGTGCCGCCGATGTGGAAGGTACGCATCGTCAGCTGGGTGCCGGGTTCGCCGATGGACTGCGCGGCGATGATGCCGAGCGCGTCGCCCTCGTGCGCCTCGCGGTCGCTGGCGAGGTTCCAGCCGTAGCACTTGGCGCAGAGCCCGTGCTTGGTCTCGCAGGTCAGCGCCGAGCGGATCAGCACCTTCTGGATGCCGCGCGCGTCGATCAGATCGGCGATCGCGGGGGTGAAAAGCTCACCCGCGGCGACGATCAGCCGCCCGTCCTTGAACGCCGGGTCGCGGATGTCCTGCGCGCTGTAACGACCGATGATCCGGTCGCGCAGCGGCAGCATCACCTCGTCACCCTCGGTGATCGCACTGGTCCACACGCCCTTGGTGGTGCCGCAGTCGTGCTCGCGGCAGATGATGTCCTGCGCCACGTCGACGAGACGCCGGGTCATGTAACCGGAGTCCGCGGTCTTGAGCGCGGTATCCGCCAACCCCTTGCGGGCGCCGTGGGTGGAGATGAAGTACTCGAGCACCGACAGACCTTCGCGGAAGTTCGAGATGATCGGCCGTTCGATGATGTCGCCGTTCGGCTTCGCCATCAGACCGCGCATACCGGCGAGCTGACGGATCTGGTCCTTGCTGCCGCGCGCTCCGGAGTCGAGCATCGCGTAGACCGGGTTGATCTCGCCGCGGCGGCTGGCGTTCTCGAGGCTCGCGAAGAGCTCCTCGGCGACGCTGTTGCTCGCCTGCGTCCAGATGTCGATGACCTTCTTGTAGCGCTCGCCGTCGGTCAACAGACCTTCGTTGTACTGCTTGTAGACCTCGGCTATCTGCTCGCGCGAATTTTCGATGATCTCCTCCTTCTTCTCGGGGACCTGCAGATCCGCGATGGAAATGGAAAGTCCCGCCAAAGTGGAGTGCTTGTAACCGAGATCCTTGAGGTCGTCCAGCAGCTTGATCGTCGCCTCGTGACCGGCGATCTTGTAGGAGTCGCTGATCAGCCGCCCCAGATCCTTCTTCTTCGCCAGCTTGTTGTAGAAGCCGAGCCGCTTGTCCCAGATCTCGTTGAAAAGGCAGCGTCCCGGAGTCGTCAAAATGAACCGCGACTCCTTGTCGCCATAGAGGGTGTCCTTGCCGTAGTCGGGATTCGGGATCCGCACCGCGTCGTGCATCTTCAAAAAGCCCATCTGCTTGGCGTAGAGAACTTCGAAGTAGTCGCGGTAGAGCTTCGCCTTCTCCTTGTTGCGCGGGTCGCAGGTCAGATAGTAGCTGCCCAGCGTGATGTCGTGCGTGGGCGAGACGATCGGCTTGCCGTTCGCAGGCGAGAAGATGTTGTTCGGCGAGAGCATCAGCAGCTTGGTCTCCATCTGCGCCTCGTTCGACAGCGGAACGTGGACCGCCATCTGGTCGCCGTCGAAGTCCGCGTTGTACGCGGTACAGACCAGCGGGTGCAGACGCAGCGCCGAACCTTCGATCAGCACGGGATCGAACGCCTGAATACTCAGGCGGTGCAACGTCGGCGCGCGGTTCAGCATCACGGGATGCCCCTTGGTCACTTCGTCGAGGATGTCCCAGACCACCGGTTCGCCGCGCTCGATCATCTTCTTGGCGCCGCGCACGGTGTGGGCGAGACCGCGCCCCTTCAGATGCCGGATGATGAACGGCTCGAAGAGGATCATCGCCATCTTCTTCGGCAGACCGCACTGGTGGATCTTCAGCTCGGGACCGACCACGATCACCGAACGGCCGGAGTAGTCCACGCGCTTACCCAGCAGGTTCTGGCGGAACCGCCCCTGCTTGCCCTTGAGCATGTCCGAAAGGCTCTTCAGCGGCCGGTTGCCCGCGCCCGTGACGGGACGCCCGTGACGACCGTTGTCGAGCAGCGAGTCGACCGCTTCCTGAAGCATGCGCTTTTCGTTGCGGATGATGACCTCGGGGGTGCGCAGCTGCAGCAGACTCTTGAGCCGGTTGTTGCGGTTGATGACGCGGCGGTAGAGATCGTTGAGGTCGCTCGTCGCGAAACGCCCGCCTTCCAGCGGGACCAGCGGACGCAGATCCGGCGGGATCACCGGCAGGACCGACAGTATCATGTGCTCCGGACGCGAATTGCTGGCGATGAAGCCTTCGACCAGCCGCAGCCGCTTGGAGATCTTCTTGCGGCGCGCCTTGTTGCCGGTGGCCTGGAACTCCACTTCCAGCTCCGCCTTGAGGTTCGCGAGGTCGATGCGTTCGAGCAGCGTCTTGATCGCGGGCGCGCCCATGTCGGCGACGAACGAGTCGCCGTAATCCTCCTGCGCCTGACGGTACTCCAGCTCGGAGAGCGTGGACCCGACCTGCAGCGGAGTGTCGCCGGCGTCGGTGACGATGTAGGTCTCGTAGTAGATGACCTCGTCGAGCTTCTTCGCCGTGAGGTCGAGCATCAGACCGATGCGGCTCGGCATGCACTTGAAGAACCAGATGTGCGACACCGGGACCGCAAGTTCGATGTGCCCCATGCGCTCGCGGCGCACCTTCGCCTGGGTGACTTCGACGCCGCAGCGGTCGCAGATCACGCCCTTGTGCTTGATGCGTTTGTATTTACCGCAGTTGCACTCCCAGTCGCGGATCGGTCCGAAGATGCGCTCGCAGAAGAGTCCGCCCTTTTCCGGCTTCAGACTGCGGTAGTTGATGGTCTCCGGATTCTTGACCTCGCCGTGCGACCACATGCGAATGGTCTCCGGCGACGCCACGTTGATGGAGATCGCTCCGAACGAAGTCGCCGAGTCGCGTCCCAGCAGCTCCCGATAGACGAAAGTATTGTCAATCAAGGTTGTACCCTCCCCGATTATTAATTGTCACTGCCCGGTTTCTTGACCGTGCGCACATCCAGACCAAGGCTCTGCATTTCCTTCAGCAGTACGTTGAAGGATTCGGGACGCCCCGCCTCCAGAATGTTCTTGCCCGCCACGATGGACTCGTAGATCCGGGCACGACCGGTAACGTCGTCCGACTTGACGGTGAGCATCTCCTGAAGGTTGTAGGCGGCGCCGTAAGCCTCCAGCGCCCAGACCTCCATTTCGCCGAAACGCTGACCGCCGTGCTGCGCCTTGCCGCCCAGCGGCTGCTGGGTAACCAGCGAGTACGGACCGACCGCGCGGGCGTGGATCTTGTTCGCCACCAAGTGGTCGAGCTTGAGCATGTAGATCTCGCCGACCATCACGCGCTGGTCGAACTTGTCACCGGTGCGACCGTCGTAGACGTCGGTCTTGCCGTCGTAGACGTAATTGCCGTCCTCGTCCTTGCGGAAGCCCCAGTGATAGTTCTTGCCGTTCTCCTCGGCGAAGCGCTCGTTCGCCTTCTCCATCAGCGAGACGATGTCCGACTCCTGAACGCCGTCGAAGACCGGGGTTGCGACCTTGATGCCCAGCATCTTCGCCGCCCAGCCCAGATGGGTCTCGAGCACCTGACCGATGTTCATGCGGCTCGGCACGCCGAGGGGATTGAGCACGATGTCGACCGGAGTGCCGTCCTCGAGGAACGGCATGTCCTCGACCGGAACGATCCGCGACACGATACCCTTGTTGCCGTGGCGGCCCGCCATCTTGTCGCCGACCTGAAGTTTGCGCTTGCAGCCGACGTAGACCTTGACGCGCTTGATGACGCCGGTGTCGTTCTCCTCGATCAGCCCCGGATTGTCCTTGACGCGGGCGAGCTTCTGACTGATCTCCTCCATCTGCGGAGTGAAGACGTCGAAGATGCCGTCCAGAGTATTCCGGAAGTCGCACTCCTCCATCGTCCAGTTGGCGTAGTTCTTCGCCAGCTTCTGGATCATGCTCTTGGTGATCTTGCGGTTGGACGTGACCAGCACCTCCGGCTCGACGCCCTCGGCGGGGACGGTGGTGATGTCGTGCGGCAGCTTGATGCCGAGCATCACGTCGGAGAGGCGGTTCGTCAGATCGGCGAGCAGATTGTTGAAGTTTTCCTTCAATTCGCTCTTGAGCTGTTTTTCCTGCGCCTTCTTCTCGCTCTTGGTGAGGTTCTGGCGCGCGCCGGGATCCTTGACCGACTCGGTGCGGATGTCCATGACGATGCCGCCCTTGCCGCTGGATACGAGCAAACTCGAATCCTTGACGTCGGCGGCCTTTTCGCCGAATATCGCCCGCAGCAGACGCTCCTCCGGCGCCAGCTCGGTCTCGCTCTTCGGGGTGATCTTGCCGACGAGGATGTCGCCGGGCTTGACCTCGGCGCCCTCGTAAACGATGCCGCGGCTGTCCAGATTGCGGAGCGCATCCTCGCTGACGTTCGGGATGTCGCGGGTGATCTCCTCGCTGCCGAGTTTGGTCTCGCGGCTGGTGATCTCGAACTCGTCGATGTGAACGCTGGTGTAGATATCCTCCTTGACCAGCCGTTCGCTGACGATGATCGCGTCCTCGAAGTTGTATCCGCACCACGGCATGAACGCCACCAGCACGTTGCGTCCCAGAGCGAGTTCGCCGCCCTGCGTCGCCGCGCCGTCCGCCAGGAGATCGCCCTTGGCGACCTTCATGCCGCGGCGCACGACGGGACGCTGATTGATGCAGGTGCCCGCATTGCTGCGCAGATATTTATACAGATCGTAACGATGGGGCTCGCCCTTCGTCGGGGTCACGATGATGTGCGAGTTGTTGACCTCGGTGACCTCCCCGTCCTCGGCGGCGACCACCACCGCGCGGGAGTCGCGGGCGATGCGCTCTTCCAGACCGGTGCCGACGTAGGGGGAATCCGGCATCAGCAGCGACACCGCCTGACGCTGCATGTTGGAACCCATCAGCGCGCGGTTGGCGTCGTCGTGTTCGAGGAACGGGATGATGCCCGCCGCCGCCGAAACGAGCTGCTTCGGCGACACGTCCATGTACTCGACCTTCTCGCGCGGCCACTCGCTCGACTCGCCCATCCGGCGGCTCATCACCATCGGACGGATGAAGCGGTTTTCGCTGTCCAGCGGCGCGTTCGCCTGCGCGATGACGAACATCTCCTCCTTGTCGGCGGTCAGGTAGTCGATCTGATCGGTGACCTTGCCGTCGACGACCTTGCGGTACGGAGTTTCAAGGAAGCCGTACTCGTCGATGATCGAATAGAGCGACATCGAGCTGATAAGACCGATGTTCGGACCTTCCGGAGTCTCGATCGGGCAGATGCGCCCGTAGTGGCTCGGATGCACGTCGCGGACTTCGAAGCCCGCCCGGTCGCGGCTCAGACCGCCGGGACCCAGCGCCGAAAGCCGCCGCTTGTTGGTCAGCTCGCTCAACGGGTTGGTCTGATCCATGAACTGCGAGAGCTGGCTCCGGGCGAAGAAATCGCGGATCACGCCGGCGAAAGCCTTGTGGTTGATCAGCTTCGACGGAGTGACGTTCTGCTCGTCGAAGGTCATGCGCTCGCGGATCAGCCGCTCGGTGCGCTGAAGTCCGGAACGGCACTGGTTCTGCAGCTGTTCGCCGACCGCACGCACGCGGCGGGCGCCCAGATGGTCGATGTCGTCGACTTCGCCGCCCGAGTGACGCAGCTTGATGAGCATCTTGGTCGCCGCCATCAGATCCTTCGGATCGAGCACCCGCTTGTCGGCGGGGATGTCCTGCTTCAGCCGGGCGTTGAGTTTGTAACGCCCCACCATGCCCAGATCGTAACGGCGGTTGTCGAAGAAGAGCCGCTTGATCAGCTGACGCGCGTTGTTGAGGTTCGGGGGATCGCCGGGACGCATCCGGCGGTAGATCTCGGTCAGCGCCTCCTCCTCGTTGCGCGCGGGATCGCGCGCCATGCTGGCGAAGATGTAGTTGTCGCCGTCCGGGACCTTGGCGAGAAGCACCTTGTTGATGTTGTTGTCCTTGAGCAGCACCAGATCCTGCTCGTTGAGCTGTTTGAGCTCGTTGACGATCACGATGTCGTCGACGTTGGTCACGTCGTCGACCGTGTAGAAGATGCTGAGGTCCTTTTCCTTCATCAGCGTCGAAAGCTTGTACTCCTTGACCTCGAAGAACTCCTTGAGGATGTCCGCGTTGGTCGGGTAGCCGATCGCCCGCAGGAAGGTCGTGATGTAGAACTTGCGGCGGCGGCGGCGGCGGTCGAGATAGATCTGGATCAGGTCGTTGTTGTCGAACTGGACGTCCATCCACGAACCGCGGTCCGGAATCACCCGGTAGCTGTAGAGGATGCGACCCGAGGTGTGACGGGTCTTTTCGAAGCAGATGCCCGGCGAACGGTGCAACTGACTGATGATGACCCGCTCGGCGCCGTTGATGATGAAGGTGCCCTGCTCGGTCATGATCGGAATGTCGCCCATGTAGACCCGCTCGGGGATCTCGGCGCCGTTCGTCTTGAGCAGGAAGTTGACGTACAGCGGAGCGTCGTAGATGCGTCCGTCCTTGATGCAGTCGATGACGTTCTTCTTCTGCTCGCTCATCGGACCGATCTCGTAGGAGATGAACTCCAGCGACATCTGGTTGTCGAAGCTCTCGATGGGGAAGACCTCCATGAAGATCTCCTGCAGTCCCTTGCGCTCGCGCTTCTCCGGCGGCACGAAGCGCTGGAGGAAGTTGTCGTAGGACTCGAGCTGGACCCCGATCAGATCGGGGATCTCCAGCACATCGCGGAGACGACCGAAATTGATTCTGTTCGCCATGTGTTTCCGTTCCTGTGGTTGTTGGTTTGCCGTTGCTATGAAAAAATCTTTAAATTTTTTTGCCAAATCCGGGAAAAATCCGGTCTTTTTAGACGACAAAACCGATCCCCGTCCAAGACGAGCATCGGATCGACTGCTCCGACGGCAAAAGACCACACCGGCGAAGCGAAATTTTCAAGTGTTGTTAAGGTTCAGCGGGCGCTCTTTCCGGCAAAACACCACACCGGAGAGGGCATGATTTCCTGATTGAAATAAATCGACTTAGAAAAACAACTGCGGCGGAGGGGATTCGACTCCCCTCCTCCGCAATTTTCAAGCAATTCGAAATTACTTGACCTCGACCTTGGCGCCGGCAGCTTCCAGCTGGGCCTTGATCTTCTCGGCGTCTTCCTTGGAAGCGCCTTCCTTGACCGCCTTCGGAGCGGCTTCGACCAGATCCTTGGCCTCTTTCAGACCCAGACCGGTGATCGCCCGGACTTCCTTGATGACGGCGACTTTGTTCTCGCCGAACGACGCGAGGATCACGTCGAACTCGGTCTTCTCCTCGGCCGGAGCCGCGGCAGCCGCGGCGGCCGGAGCGGCGGCGACCGCCACCGGAGCGGCGGCGCTGACGCCGAGCTTCTCTTCCAGGGTCTTGACCAGCTTCGAGGCATCGAGCAAGCTCAGATTCGAGATGTACTCGACCACTGCATCCATGGTAATTTCAGCCATGATAATTTCCTTCCGATTATTTGGGTAGTTACTTTTCGAGTTTCTCTTTGTAGGCGTTGGTCACGTTCACGATCTGGGCGACGCCCTGATTGATCACGCTGACCAGATTGCGCGCCGGAGCCTGGATCAAGCCCAGCAACATCGCCAGAATGACTTCACGCGACGGCAAGTCGGCGATCGCGGTCACGTCCGCAGGACTCAGATACGCATTGTCGAGGTATCCGCCCTTGGTCTTGACCTGCTCGTTCTTCTTGCCGAATTCCGCCAGGAGCTTTGCCACCGCACCGCAGTCGCCGCTGCCGTAGACCATCGCCGTGCTCTGCGTCAGATCCAGCGCGTCCAGCGCATCGATCTTCAGCTCGGCGGCAGCCTTGCGGATCAGCGAGTTCTTGAGCACGTGGCACGAGGCGTTGAGCTTCGCCAGATCGTTTCTGAGCTGCGAAAACTCTTTGACCTTCAGCCCGGCGTAGGTGACGAAATAACAATAGTCGGAGCCGTCGATCATCTGAGCGATGCTCTGAACCACAAAACGTTTTTCGCTTCTCATTTCGCCGCCCTCGCCAAATCTTTGGTGTTGATCTTGACGCCGGGAGTCATCGTGCCGGAGATCGTGCACGAGAGGATGTAGGTCCCCTTCGCCGTCGCCGGCTTCGCCTTGAGCAGCGCCAGAATGATCGCCTCAAAGTTCTCGTTGAGCGCGTCGGCGTCGAACGACAGCTTGCCGAACGGCACATGGACGCAGGCGCCGCGGTCGGCGCGGAACTCCGCACGACCGGCTTTCGCCTCACGCACCGCGTTGCCGACCTGATCGGTGACCGTACCCGTCTTGGGGTTCGGCATCAGACCGCGCGGACCGAGCTGACGCCCCAAAGGACGCACCAGACGCATCGCATCGGGAGTCGAGATCAGGATGTCGAAATCCGCGAACCCCTCTTTGATCTTCTGGACCAGATCCTCGAAACCGACCACGTCGGCTCCGGCTTCCTTGGCTTCGGCGGCTGCATTGCCGTCGGCGACCACCGCGACCCGCACCGTCTTGCCGGTGCCGCGCGGCAGCGGAACCGCACCGCGGACCGTCTGATCCGACTTGCGGGTATCCACGCCCAGCTTGATCGCCACTTCGACCGTCTGATCGAACTTCACGCCCGGCAGAGCCTTGAGCTTGCCGATGGCCTCCTGCACCGAGTAACGCTGCTGGTTGTCGCCCAGCTGCTCCCGCTGCTGTTTGTAAAGTTTGCTTCTACGCATCGACCACCTCGATTCCCATGCTGCGAGCGGTACCTTCGATGATGCGCATCGCCGCTTCTTCATTGCGGGCGTTGATGTCTTCCCGTTTGATCTGCACGATCTCGCGAATCTGCGCCCGCGTGATCTTGCCGGCCTTTTCGGTGCCGGGCTTGTGTGCCGCGGAGGCGACTCCCGCCGCCTTCTTGATCAGAACCGCGGCCGGGGGCGATTTGCAGATGAAGGTGAACGAACGATCCTGATAGACCGTGATCACCACGGGAATAACCATTCCGCTCTGAGACTGAGTGGCGGCATTGAACTCTTTACAGAACGCCATGATGTTGCAGCCGGCCGCGCCGAGGGCGGGACCGATCGGCGGTGCGGGGTTGGCCGCGCCGGCCGGGATCTGCAGGCGTATGATGCCTGTAACCTTCTTTGCCATAGTTAATCCTTCTTTTCGACCTCAACGTGGTCCGGACTGGCAGGTGTCCCGCCACATTGATGGTCCCTATTTAGTGAAAAAGCCCGGGCGCGCGGTCAGACCGCCCGCTCGACCTGCCAAAACTCCAATTCCACCGGAGTGGAGCGCCCGAAGATCGAAACCATCAGCTTCAGCTTGCCGCGCTCGGTGTCGATCTCCTGAATGGCTCCCTCGAAATTCTCAAACGCACCGTCCTTGATGCGCACGACTTCGCCGACGTTGAAGGTGATCTTCGGTTTGATGTCGGATTCGCCGCCCGCCGCCGGACGCATGATGTCCGCGACTTCGGAGGGCGACAGCGGTTTGGGCTTGCTGACGCGCGCGCCACTGCGCGAGACCACCTCGCCGAGGAAGCCCAGCACCCCCTGGACGTTCCGGACGAAATACCACGCCTTCTCATCCTCGTTGCCGTCGGCATCGTAAAGATCCATCCGCACGAGAATATAGCCGGGGAAGAACTTGCGAGTGGTGGTGCTCTTCTTGCCCCGCCGCACTTCGACGACCTTTTCGGTCGGGATGTACGCGTCGTAGACCGGCACCCGATCACTGACGCGGATCTGGCGCAGGATAGTATCCCTCACCCTGTTCTCGTGTCCCGAAAGCGTGTGGACCACGAACCATTGTCCGCGTTCGTCTTGCTGCTGTTCGACTGCTTCATCCATAACAAAACCGTCCTGCTGATTCCGCTCTTTGTCAGGCCTGCCCGATCGCCACCAGTCTGATGACGACGCGAGCCAGCTCGTCCACGCCGAAGACGAATAACGCGAGGATCATGATCGCCACGACCACCAGCCCGGTGGACTCCAACAGCTGCTGACGCGACGGCCAGGTGCAGCGCTTCAGCTCGGCGACGGTATCGGCGATGAAACGCCGGATCTTGCCGGTAAAGGCGTCGAAAGCGCCGCTGAATCCGCTTTTTGCGTTATTCTTCATAATGATTTTCCTGTTCACGCTCCGGTCGGACACCGTGAAATATTCTGGCAGGGAAGGTGAGGCTCGAACTCACGACCTGCGGTTTTGGAGACCGCCGCTCTAGCCAACTGAGCTACTTCCCTAGGTTATCCAGAGATTCACCGGACGGCCTCAGCGCGTCTCCTTGTGTATCGTGTGCTTGCGCTCGAACTTGCAGTACTTTTTCTTTTCCAGACGTTCGGGAGTATTGCGTTTCTCCTTCATCGTCGTGTAGTTGCGCCGCTTGCACTCGGTGCACTCCAAAATGACCAATTCACGCGCCATTTTCGTCTGTTTCCCGATTAACGGTTATTGTAACGCGATAATCCCGAACCGCCATTTTCAGGCGGTCCGGGACTTCGATTTCAAACCCGAGTTCGATTACTCGATGATCTCCGACACGCGACCGGAAGCCACCGTGTGACCGCCTTCGCGGATGGCGAAGCGCAAACCTTTTTCCATGGCGATGGGGCAGATCAGCTCGACCGAGATGGTCGTGTTGTCGCCGGGCATCACCATCTCCACACCTTCCTTCAGCGTGATCGTACCGGTCACGTCGGTGGTGCGGAAGTAGAACTGCGGACGATAGTTGCTGAAGAACGGCTTGTGGCGGCCGCCCTCATCCTTGCTCAGCACGTAGATCTCACCCTTGAACTTCGTGTGCGGGGTGACGGTGCCCGGCTTGGCAAGAACCTGACCGCGCTCGACGTCTTCCTTCTTGGTGCCGCGGAGCAGGCAGCCGATGTTGTCGCCGGCCTGACCCTGATCCAGCAGCTTGCGGAACATCTCGACGCCGGTGACGGTGGTCTTGGCGGTCGGCTTGATACCGACGATCTCGACTTCGTCGCCGACCTTGACCACGCCGCGCTCGACACGACCGGTAACGACGGTGCCGCGACCTTCGATCGAGAACACGTCTTCGATCGGCATCAGGAACGGCAGATCGATGTCGCGCTTCGGCTCCGGAATGAAGCTGTCGACGGCATCCATCAGCTCGAAGATGCACTTGGTGTCGGGGTTCGCGGGATCGCCCTCGGCCTCGAGCGCCTTGAGCGCGGAACCCTTGATGATCGGGGTGTCGTCGCCGGGGAACTCATACTTGTTCAGCAGGTCGCGGATCTCCATCTCGACGAGCTCGAGGAGTTCCGGATCGTCCAGCTGGTCGACCTTGTTCATGAAAACGACGATCGCGGGCACGCCCACCTGACGGGCGAGCAGCACGTGTTCGTAGGTCTGCGCCATCGGGCCGTCGGTCGCGGCGATCACGAGGATCGCACCGTCCATCTGAGCGGCGCCGGTGATCATGTTCTTGATGTAGTCGGCGTGTCCGGGGCAGTCGACGTGCGCGTAGTGGCGCTTCTCGGTCTGGTACTCGACGTGGGCGGTGTTGATGGTGATTCCGCGCGCCTTTTCCTCCGGGGCGTTGTCGATCTCGTCGTAGCGACGGATCTCGCCGCCGTACTTCTTGTTCATCGCCATGGTGATGGCGGCGGTCAAAGTGGTCTTGCCGTGGTCCACGTGACCGATCGTGCCGATGTTGACATGCGGCTTACTTCTCTCGAATTTTTCCTTAGCCATTTTTTGCCTCCCGTACAGGTTGCTTTTTTCGGTTATCCGAACTTACGACGCTCTATCCGCTGCGTTCAGAAAAACTGGAGCCTACATCCGGACTTGAACCGGAGACCTCATCCTTACCAAGGATGTGCTCTACCGACTGAGCTATGTAGGCATCCTCAGAACGCCAAAAATGGTACTCGGAGGGGGACTTGAACCCCCAAGGATTGCTCCATATGGACCTCAACCATACGCGTCTGCCAGTTCCGCCATCCGAGCACATATTTCATTCCGCCCGCCGCAACGACGAGTGAAACAAAATCATAATATAATGGCTATTGCCTGCTTTGCAACCTAAAAAACAACTTTTTTTGCAAAAAACCGGCGTATTCCGGGGGCGTCGCCCCGGTTTTCCGCGCCGTTTTTCGCCGGAAAACAAAAAAAGTGGTGGGTTGACCGGGGCTCGAACCCGGGACCACCGCCTTAAAAGGGCGATGCTCTGCCGACTGAGCTATCAACCCACCGGGAAACTTCCGATGATTCTATAAAATACCACCGACGGCGAATTTTTTCAAGCACGAAACGCACCCCGGAAACGGTTTTTTCGCATTTTTGCGCCTGACGGAGACCTCACTACTTTGCGCGCTCGCGCGCTCGCGTAATACCGAAATCAGCCGAGTTCGGCGTCGAAGTTGAAGGTCGCCGTGTCGGCGGTGCGCCAGCGGGCGTTGGTGAGATCGTAGAAATCGTATACTCCGGGCAGCCGCGGCAACGACATCGCCTGCCGCGAGTAGAGCCTCGTGAGCTTGCTCTTGCCGTCGTAGCGCACCTCGAATTCGTTGCCGCGCGCGTCGCGCAACGCCCCTTCCGCGGGGATGGCGGCGCGCGTCGTCAGCAGCGCCGGACGACCGAGGCGGTACAATTCGAGCGGCAGCGGCGAATGGGCGTCCAGCTCCTCGACGGCAGAGCGTTCCAGTTCGACATGCGCCATCGTCCGCTCGACGCCGCAGTGCTGCAGTTCCGCGACCGCCAGCGAGTTGCAGACGGGGAGCGGCAGCCCGGTGACGATGCGGACGCCATCATAGTTGCGCAGCAGTTCCAATTCGAAAAGCGAGCACACCCGGAAGCGCCGGATGCCGTCGCGGTACGCCTTTTCGATCGCGCGTTTCAGCGCTGGGAGCGCCTCTTCGGGCGTGAAGTCCGGCAGGACCGCTTCCTGGCTCGACTTGTTGAGGTCGAAGATGAAGGCGGCGCGGATCGCCTGCCGGTTTCCGGGTTCGTCGCCGTGGGGTTTCAGGTACACCGTCTCGGTCAGGCGTTCGCCCGCGAGATCGGCGTGGCGCGGCAGCTCCGCGTAGTCGCGCCGGAAACGTTCCAGCGCCGCGCCGAAGCCCGGTATCACCATGTCGGGACGCGGCAGCACCCGGCGGACGAACGCCCAGAAGTCGCGGCGCGCCGCCTTGAGCTCGGGCGCGGGAACGAAAAATCCGCCCGCGATCTCCGCGGTGAGCTTGCCCAGCGCCAGTGTTTGAGAGTCGGAGGCGGAAAACTCCTGCTCGAGTTTTTCATGGTCGAGCGGAAACTTTTTCGCCTCCGCCAACGCCAGCGGGTAGCGCCAGCATTCGACGACGGGAGCGTTGAGTATCTCGCCAGCGAACCCGGCCGCGTCGACGCGCAGTTTCACGTCCACACCGGCGCGGCAGGGCGGCAGCGCCGCGAGCCGCCCCGAGTAATCCGCCGGGCTTTCGCCGATCTTGTAGACCGTGCCCCGCGCCGGGACCGCCTTGTCGCAGTAGACGAAGACCTTCGCTCCCGGCAGCGCCCGGCGCGCCGGGACGTCGTCGGCGGTGAATTTGGTCAGCGTCAAAGCCGGACCGTCGCCGCCGTCAGGGGGCTGGACCCGCAGCCGGTCGCCGATGAAGATGCGCTTCGCCGCCGTAAAGAAAAATCCGCGCTCGTTCGTCGCTTCGACCGCGCCGACCCGGCTCCCCGCCGCGCCGGAGCCGTCGTGACGGATCAGCGTCGAAAAATCGTCTTTACGGTAGAATCCGCTCGACCAGTGGCGGCCGCACCCCTTGCTCAACAGATTCCGCGCCTCGCCCGCGACGGCGGCGCGCTCCCCCGGGGAAGCGTCCAGCAGCATCCGGTACGCCTTGACCGTGTTGAAGACGTAATCCGCCTGACGGAGCCGCCCCTCGATCTTCAACGAGCGCACGCCCAGCCGGCGCAGGTCGTCCAACAGCTCGATGCCGCAGAGGTCGCGCGGCGAGAAGAAGAATCCGTTGCCCCGCGACGAATAGTAGCGGCGGCGGCACGGCTGCTTGCACTTACCGCGGTTGCCGCTCATCCCGCCGAGCCACGACGAGAAGAAACAGCTGCCGGAGAGCGAACAGCAGAGCGCCCCGTGGATGAAGCACTCCAGCTCCAGACCTTCGGGCACGCGCATCGCCGCGAGCTCCTCCAGCGTGACCTGCCGCTCCATCACCACCCGCTTCACCCCGAGCGACGCCGCGAACGCCAGCCCGGCGGAGTTGTGGAACCCCATCTGCGTCGAAGCGTGGATCTCGAGATTCGGGAAGTACTCGCGGATCATCCGCAGCACGCCGAGGTCCTGCACCAGCAGCGCGTCGGGGGCGATCTCCGAAATCTGCGCCAGAAGCTCCGCCACCGCGGGGAGTTCGCGTTCCTTGACGAGGGTGTTCAGCGTGAGGTAGACCTTGCGACCGTTCCGGTGGGCGTAATCGACGATCTGGCGCATCCGCTCCGGGGTGAAGTTCTCGCCGCGTTCGCGGGCGTTGAAGCGGCTCAATCCGGCGTAGATCGCATCCGCTCCGGCGTCGAATGCCGCGAGCGCGCAGGAGGGACTCCCCGCCGGAGCCAACAGTTCCATTCCCTTGTCCGCACCTTTATCCATTATCGCCCATTCCCCCGGTCAACCGGCGATCCGCACGCGGGGATCCGCCCACGCGTATGCGAGATCGGTGAGTAAATTTATCGTCACGAAAAGTATCGAACTCAACACCACCACCGCCTTGAGCAACTGGATATCCGAGTTGTACAACGCGTCCACGCCCGCGAACCCCAGCCCCGGCACGCCGAAAAACGATTCGAGCAGCAGACTGCCCGTGAAGAGGAACGGCAGCCCCGCCCCGGCCTTGGTGATGATCTGCAGCGCCGCGTTGCGCAACAGATGCCGGTCGTAGACGCGCCACGGCGGCAGACCTTTGGCGACCGCCGTCCGCAAATATTCGCGGTCCAGCTCGTCGATGAAGACGGTGCGGAAGAAGCGGATGTTGCCGCCGACGCCGAAGAGTATCCCCGTCAGCACCGGCAGCAGCAGATGGCGCGGTCCCTCGAAGCCCCAGAGCGGGAACCAGCCCAGCCGGTAGCCGAAGAACCACTGGGAACCGATGATCAGCACGAGATAGCTGACGCTCATGAAGCTCACCGACAGCACGACGAGAAAGCGGTCGGGCCAACGGTCGCGGAACGCCGTGGCGACCAGCGCCAGCGCGACGCCGAGGAAGAGCTCGCCGAAGAAGACGGGGATCATCAAGGCGAGCGACGGCCACACGCCGCGCCACAACAGTTCGCGGATCGGTTCGCGGGTCGCCAGCGTGCGCCCGAAACCGAAGAACTCGACGTACGGGAAACTCCGCTTGAAGCGCACCACCTCGGCGAACGAGCGGAAAAACTGCGAGTTGAAGGGATTTTCCTGACGACGGAAGAACTCCGCCTTCGCCCCCGCCGGAACGCGAAACTCCGCCGTTTCGGGCGCGAGCGCCGTATCGGAGGAGTTCCCGTCCGCGGTCGTCACTTCGACGTGGACGTCCGGCGCCGCGAACTGCCGCAGATACACCCCCGGAGCATCCCCCGCGCGGAACGCCTCGGTGCGGCGGCGGCGACCGAAGAAGAGCGGCAGATCGGAGCCGAGTTCGCGCCGGAACGCCTCGATCTCCTCCGGGCGGGCGTTTTTGCCCAGCGCCGCCGCCGCCGGATCGCCCGCCGCCAGATTGAAGAGCACGAAGGTGAAGAACATCACGCCGCAGACCACGAGCAGCGAGTAGCCGAGACGCCGGACGATGAATCTAAACATCTTTCCCCCCGCTCCGTGCGCCGACCAGAAAGAGCCGGCCGCCCGCCCCTTCCGGGAGTTCGTATGCCGGGGTCGCGTGCCAGCGCATGCTCCGGTCGGTCGCCAGCGCCTCAAGCTCGTCCAGCTGCCCCGGCGTCTTGTAGAGGATGAAGCGCCCGCCGGGAGCGAGCATCCGCCGCCCCTCGCCCCGGAGTTTTTCCGCCGTCGCCACGGCGCGCGCCGTCAGCACGTCGAAGGCGCCCGCGTACTCTTTGGTGCGCCCGAGTTCCACCGCGCGTCCGGCGACGGGAGAAAGATTGTCCAGCCCGAGTTCGCGGACCGCCGACGCGACGAAGTCGATCTTCTTGTGCGTGGAGTCGATCGCCGTTATCCGCAGCTGCGGAAACGCCGCCGCGAGCACCACGGACGGAAACCCCGCGCCGCAGCCTATGTCGGCGACGCGCAGGGGCTTTTCCGCGAACTCGGGAAAAGAGAGCGCCACGGCGAGCGAATCGATCACGTGCTTGACGTCGAACTCCGCGCGCGAAGTGATGCGCGTGAGGTTCATTTGTCCGTTCGCCGCGGTGAGCAGTTCGTAGAAGCGGTCGCAGAGCCGGAGAAAGCGCTCCGGATCGGCGACATGGCACGAAACGGCGAAATCCTTCAGCAGAGCCGCCATACCGCCTCCCCCGCCAGCGCCAGCGCGAACAGTGCGAAGATACCGGCGGCGATCCGGCGGAACCGCCGTCCCGCCCGGAACCAGTCGCGCAGTTTCCACGGCTGCGCCGAAAGCCAGATCCCCGCGATGCCGACCAGCCACGCCAGCACCGTGAGCGCCGGAGCCGCCGGCAGACGCAGATCGAATCCGTAATGCACCGTGAAGTACGACAGCAATATCAGCGCCCCGCCGATCGCGCGGGCGTTCGGGTAGTCGACGTAAAACGCGCACACGACGGGCGAAACGAGCGCGAGCGACCACAACAAGGGCAGCAGAAAATCCGGCGACACGACCCGCGCCAGCGGCACGCACGGGATCAGCACCGCGTAACCGATGACGAGCCCCCAGATCCGGTGGCGCGTCCACGCCTCGCGACGCGGCAGATTTTCCGGCGTCAACGACCACAGCAGCCACGCGAGGAGCGCGCACAGCGCCGTCCCCGAAACGCAGGTCAGATAAAATCCCCACGGAGCGTTCATTTCGCCTCCTCCCCGATCCGGAAGAAATCCATCGCGTTGCGCCAGGTGATTTCGCAAATCTCCTCCGGCGTCACGCCGCGCACCTGCGCCGCCGCCGCCGCCGCGAGGATCAGCAGCCCCGGAGTGTTCTCGCTCCCCCGGAACGGCACCGGCGCCAGATACGGCGAATCGGTCTCGATCAGCAGCCGGTCGGCGGGGACGAGCGCCAGATTGGCGCGGATGTTATCCGCCGCGCGAAAGGTCGCCATGCCGGTGACGCCGACGTAGGCGCCGAGTTCGAGAAAGCGCTCCAAACAGTCGCGGCTGCCCGCGTAGCAGTGGACGACGAATCGACCGCCGCCGCGGGAAAACGCCGTCAGCAAATCCAGCGCGTCGCGGTAGGCGTCGTCGGCGCCGTCGCGGTCCCGCAGATGCACGACCGCCGGACGGTCCCACTTGAGCGCCAGATCGAGAAACTCCGCAAAGACCGCGCGCTGGGAGACGCGGTCGGACATCTCGTAGTAGTAGTCCAGCCCCAGTTCGCCGACGGCGACGAGCAGCGGGTCGTCGCGGAAAATCGAAAAATCCTCCCGCGACGCCAGATACGCCGCGGCTTCGTGCGGATGCACCCCGGCGGCGAAACGGCAGCGCGGCGCCAGTGCGGCGAACTCCCGCGCCCGCACACTCTCCAGATAATCGCCGCCGACGCTGGTCAGCCACAACTCGGGAAGCGGCTCCGCCGGCAGTTCCAGCGCCCGCAGCGCCCGCGCGGCGTCGATTTCGACGCGGTTCAGATACTCCGCGGGGGCGGCGTCGCCGGTGAAGTGGAAATGCGTGTCGAATATCCTCATCGCCCCGCCTGTCTTCAATTCCTGTCGCAGAGGATCCGCCACACCCCGTAGGATATGAAACCGATGGTCGGCATCAGACCCGCCAGCGCCGGATTGACGTGACCGCCCTTGCCCAGCACCAGAAACACCTGCGCGATCACGATGTAAACCACGATCACGCCGATCGCGCTGACGATCGCCAGCATGCTGCCGGTACGTTCGTTCTTGGTCGCCAGCGGGATTCCCAGAAAGACAGCGAGGAAACACGCCCACGGGAAGGCGAGCCGGTAGTAGAAGACGGTCTCGTAGATCGCGCGCACCCGGTCGGGCATATTGGGATTGCGCCGCAACAGCTGCCAGATCTCGACCGTCGGCAGATCGTCCTTTTCCTTGATGGAGTTGATGATGTCCGAGGGGGTCTCCAGTATCTCCTTCGAGCTGAAGCGCAGCGTCTTGAACGGAATCGAAGCGTGGATGGCGCTCGTCCCCCGGCTCGCCTCGAAGCGGGTCTCGTCGTTGCGGTCGTAGCTGACGAAAGTGCCGTTGCTGAATATCCACTCGCCGGTGCGGGGCAGGAACTCGACCTGATCGGCGTGGATGTCGAGCTTGCGTTCGCTGAGCAGTTTGAGCATCTCCTCGTCCATCTCCCGCCGCGGCAGCTTGAGCAGCCGTTCCGCCCGGTCGCGGAAGATCTTCCGCACCCGGTCGGCAAAACCCGGCTCGCCGGGGACCCCGATCAGCTGCGGGACGACCTGCTCCGACCAGAAGGTCTTGACCACCACATTGTTCTGGACATTGCCGGTGACGTAGGTCTTGAACAGCCAGTGGCGCTGCTGGTCGTTGCTCCGGAACGCCAGCAGGTGCTGAACCACCTCGCGTTTGCGGGCGCAGCTTTCGTAGATCTCCTGCGACCGGCGTTCCGAATAGGGGATCATCGCTTCGTTGAAGTAAATGTTCACCCCCGTGACCACCAGCCCCACCGCGAAGATCGGACAGCCGCACCGGAAGAGCGACACGCCGCTTGCGCGCATCGCCGTAACCTCCATGTTCTTGCCGAACGCCGCCATCGTCCACATGCAGCCCAGGAGCATCGAGATCGGCAATATGAAGCGGATGTTGCCCGGCAGTTTGTAGAGCAGATAGGCGATGAAGATCCGCATCGCCGCCTTCGCCTCGAGAAACTCCGAGATGTCGTTGTAGACGTCGTTGAGGATGAACAATATCGAAAAGACCAGCATCAGCACGCTGTACTTGATGAGGAACTCCCGCAGGATGTAGCCGTCGAGTATCCACAACGGGAACCAGCGGCGGTGCAGCAGCACGAGATCGCGATATTGCCTGGTCTTTTTTTCTTCGCTCATATTTCGAATCACCGGCGGCACGGATACGCCCGCCCGCCGTCAAATAAAAAACGCCTGTTCCGGACGCGGTTAATATACACCGGGAAACGCCGTAATTAAAGTTGTTGCGGAAAGTTCCGCGTAAATAATTTGCAAGTTTTCGCACCGGCGCGGCGAAAGAGGCGGAAACACCCGCGCCGAAGATTGCCAAATTGTAATTTTCCGGCAATATTCCGGCAATAGAGGGGCGTTATATTATGTGGACAAAAGCCCCTAAGGGTGCCCCCGCACCCTATAAGCCCCGGCGTCGCCGGTCCGGCCATCGGATCCCGGCGGCGTCTTTTTTTGCCCGTTTTCTGGAGTGATTCCCGAAAAAAGGGTGCAAAAAACACGCGGGGTATTTCACCAGCGTGTCTTTTATCGGGATTGTTCTATGTCGCGGCTATTTACGGAATAGCGACAAATACTCGTCTTTTTTTTCTTGCGGGAGGCGTTCCCAGAGTTTATGAGCCTCCGGCGGGATATACGTCTCCGCCATGTTGCTGCCGGTGCTGCCGCCCTCGGCGGCCGCTTTGGACTCAGCCTCGGCGAGCATTTCTTTCCACTCTTCGGTTTCGTACAGGTACTTTTTCATCTCGGAACTACCTCCGCCATGATGTATAAAATACCATCTTTTTCGTATTTGTCAATCGCCGGCGGTCGCGGGATCACAGCCGTTCGATCACGGCGCGGGCGAAGCCGGAGCAGCTGACCTCGGCGGTGCCGGGACTCAGCCGGGCGAGGTCGTAGGTCATGATGCCGTCGGCGATGGTGCGTTCGATCGCGCGGATCAGGCGGTCGGCGGCTTCGCGCCAGCCGAGGTGCCGCAGCATCATCTCGCCCGAAAGCATCAGCGACGACGGATTGACCTTGTCCAGATTCGCGTACTTGGGGGCGGTGCCGTGGGTCGCCTCGAAGATCGCGTGTCCGGTCGCGTAGTTGATATTCGCGCCGGGGGCGATGCCGATGCCGCCGACGCACGCCGCGAGCGCGTCCGAGATGTAGTCGCCGTTGAGGTTCGGGGCGGCGATCACGTCGTACTCGGCGGGGCGGGTCAATATCTGCTGCAGAAAGGCGTCGCAGATGCAGTCCTTCACCAGCAGTTTTCCCGCCGGGGGCTGACCGCCGCAGTCGGTGTAGGGCACGGCGACAGCGGAGTATTCGCGGCGCACGAGGTCGTATGCCCAGGTCTTGAACCCGCCCTCGGTGAACTTCATGATGTTCCCCTTGTGGACGATGGTCACGTTTCTCCGTTGGTTCGCGAGCGCGTAGTCGAGCGCGGCGCGCATCAGCCGTTCGGTGCCCTCGCGCGACACGGGTTTGATGCCGATGCCGGAGCTTTCGGGGAAGCGGATCTTTCTGACCCGCATTTCGCGGACGAGAAAATCGAGCAGCTTCTTCGCCTCGGGCGTGCCCGCCGCCCATTCGATGCCGGCGTAGATGTCCTCGGTGTTTTCGCGGAAGACCACCATGTCGGTGAGTTCCGGATGCTTCACCGGCGACGGCACGCCGGGGAAGTAGTGCACCGGGCGAACGCAGGCGTAGAGGTCGAGCTCCTGCCGCAGCGCCACGTTGAGCGACCGGAAGCCGCCGCCGATCGGGGTGGTCAGCGGACCCTTGACGGCGACCCGGAGCAGTTTCAGCGCCTCCAGCGTCTCCTCCGGCAGCCAGAGTTCCGCGCCGTAGACGCGGTTCGCCTTTTCGCCCGCGAACAATTCGCACCAGCGGATCTCGCGTGCGCCGCCGTAAGCGACTTCGACCGCGGCGTCCCACGCCGCCTTCGCGGCGCGCATGATGTCGGGTCCGATGCCGTCGCCTTCAATGAAACCCACTATCGGATGATCGGATACGAGCATCCGGCCGTCCGTTCCCAGCTGGATCAGGTCGCCTTCGGGAAATTTTATCCTGTCGAAACCCATGATGATGCCTCCGTCATTCCATGATGGTGTTCAATCTGCCGCCGGCGAGCACGCACCGGAGCTCCTCCGGGTCGAGGACGCACTTGAAGGCGATCTTCCGGTCGCCGAGCGACGCCGTCACTCGCCCCGAGCCGGACGCCAGCTGGGTGCGGAGTCCCGTGAATTTCAGTTCCGCCCCCTCGGTCACTTCCCCGTAATCGGCGGGATCGACGAACTCGAGCGGCAGGATGCCGAAGTTGACGAGGTTCGCGCGGTGGATGCGCTCCAGCGACTTGACGGCGACGACCCGGACGCCGAGGTACATCGGACAGATCGCCGCGTGTTCGCGGCTCGACCCCTGACCGTAGCTCTCGCCGCCGACGATCGCGCCGAAGCCGCCCGCGTCGCGCAGCGCCGCGGCGCGCGTCGCAAAGGACGCGCCGCCGGGAGCTGTGAAACACTCGAAGACCGCCTGCGCGTAGACCGGGATGTTGCTCCGGTGCTTGAGGTGTATTCCGGCGGGCATGATGTGGTCGGTGGTGATCTTGTCGCCGACTTTTATGAGCACGGTCGCCGTCAGGTCGTCGGGGAGAGGAGTATTGTGCGGCGGCTCGCCGATCGTCGGCTTGCGGACGACCTCCGCCGCCGGGTCGAAGTCGCGCCGCAGATGCGCGTCGTCGATGACGTAACGCTCCGGCTCGGCAACGGCGGGATGCTGAAATCCGAGCGTGTTCGGGTCGGTCAGGAATCCCGTCAGCGCGGTCGCCGCCGCCGTCTCCGGACTGACGAGATAAAGCCGGTCGCCCCGGGTGCCGCTGCGCCCGGCGAAGTTGCGGTTGAAGGTGCGGACGCTCACCGTGCCGTCGGCGGGGCTGAACCCCTGCCCGATGCAGGGGCCGCATCCCGTCTCCAGTATCCGCGCGCCCGCCGCGACGAAGTCGTTCAGATACCCCGCAGCACCGAGCATCTCCAGCGTCTGGCGGCTCCCCGGCGCGATGCCGAGCGACACCCCCGGAGCGATCCGGCGGCCGCGCAGGGTCAGCGCCGCCGTCGCCAGATCGCGGAACGAGCCGTTGGTGCAGCTGCCGATCAACACCTGATCGACCGGAATGCCGCCGAGTTCGCCGACCGGTTTCACGAGGTCGGGGCTCGAGGGACACGCCGCCAGCGGAACGAGCGCGTCGAGGTCGATGTCGATGATCCGGTCGTAGCGGGCGTCGGGATCGGCGGCGAGCGGAACGAAAGCTCCCTCCCGGTCCTGACGCCGCAGAAATTCGCGCGTGCGCTCGTCGGAAGGAAAGAGCGTCGCCGTCACGCCGAGCTCCGCCCCCATGTTGGCGATCGTCGCCCGCTCGGGCACCGAGAGCGTCGCCACGCCGGGACCGAAGTACTCCGCGACGCATCCGACGTTGCCTTTGGTGCTGAGGATGCTCAAAAGTTTCAGCGCCACGTCCTTGGCGGCGCACCAGCCTTTCAAGTCGCCGGAGAGCCGGACGCCGACGACCTTCGGATACGCGAGCGTGAAGCTCCGCCCCGCCATCGCGAGCGCGACGTCCAGACCGCCCGCGCCGATCGCCAGCATGCCGAGACCGCCCCCCGTCGGGGTGTGCGAATCCGACCCGAGCAGCGTCCGCCCGGGAACGCCGAAGCGCTCCAGATGAAGTTGGTGGCAGATCCCGTTGCCGGGGGGCGAAAAGACGACCCCCGAACGCCGCGCGATGCTTTGCAGATACAGGTGGTCGTTGCGGTTTTCGGGACCGTTCTGCATCATGTTGTGGTCGACGTAAGAGACCGACAGTTCGGTGCGGACGCGCGGAACGCGCAGCGCCTCGAACTCCAGATACGCCATCGTGCCGGTGGCGTCCTGCGTCAGCGTCTGGTCGATGCGGATCGAAACCTTCTCGCCCGGGTGGCGCGAACCGCCGGTGTAGTGGGCGTCGATTATTTTCTGAGTCAAAGTGCCTTTTGCCATGGTACGGTGATACTCCCCTTGCGTTTGCGGTGAATGTGCGGGCGCGCGGCGGTTCAGATGACCAGCGTGCGGTTCACGGAAAGGTCGATGTCCAGCTCACGCAGCGGCGTCCCCGTGTAGATCTGCCGCGGACGCACCAGCTTGGTGTCGTCGCCGATCATCTCGCGCCAGTGGGCGACCCAGCCGGGCAGCCGCGCCAGCGCGAACATCACCGTGAACATGTTCTCCGGAATGCCCATCGCCCGGTAGATGATACCGGTGTAGAAGTCCACGTTGGGGTAGAGGTGGCGTTCGATGAAGTATTCGTCTTTGAGCGCCGCCTCCTCGACCTCGCGCGCCACGTCGAGCAGCGGGTCGCGGTAGTGGAGCTTGCTCAAAAAGGCGTCGCACTCGCGGCGCACGATCTCGGCGCGCGGGTCGTAGGTCTTGTAGACGCGGTGCCCGAAGCCCATCAGCCGGAAGGGATTGTCCTTGTCCTTCGCCATGCGGATGAACTTGGCGACGTCGCCGTCCGCCTGGATCGCCCGAAGCATCTCCATCACCGCCTGATTCGCGCCGCCGTGAAGCGGTCCCGAAAGCGCCGATATCCCCGCCGAGATCGTCGCGTACAGATTGACCTGCGCGCTGCCGACCACCCGCACCGTCGAGGTCGAACAGTTCTGCTCGTGGTCGGCGTGGATGATGAAGAGCAGATTCAGCATCCGCACCGCCTCGGGTTCGATGCGGTAGGGCTTGACCGGCGAGTCGAACATCATGTTCAGAAAGTTCGCGCAGTACGAGAGGTCGTGGCGCGGATAGACCACCGGTTCGCCGATCGACTTCTTGTAGGCGAACGCCGCCATGGTGCGCACGATGGATATGACCCGCGCGCACGAGATGTCGATGTTGTCCGCCATCGACTTGATGTCGACGTTCGGGTAGAAGGCGGTCATCGCGTTGATCATCGTCGAGAGGATGTGCATCGGATGCGCGCCCTGCGGCATGTGGTCGAAGAAGTGCCGCATGTCCTCGTGGAGCAGGCTGTTTTCGTTCAGCTGCTCCGAAAAGCGGCGCCTCTGCACGGCATCCGGCAGCTGACCGTGGACCAGCAGATAGGCGACGTCGACGAACATCGCCTTTTTGACCAGCAGCTCGATCGGTATACCCCGGTAGCGGAGTATGCCGCGTTCTCCGTCGACGTAGGTGATCTGGCTGGTGCAGGAGGCGGTGTTGGCAAACCCCGGATCGAGCGACACCAGACCGCTCTGGCGCCGCAATTCGGTGATGTCCAACGCTCTTTCCCCCTCGGTGCCTACGACGATCGGCAACCGGATCACCTTGCCGTCGACTTTCAATTCCGCAAAATCTTGCGACTGCGTTTTCATGAAATCCCCATTCTCCTTTGAAAACACATTTGAAAAACGGCGTATTTGATTTTCCGTGCGGACGCCTGCCCAAGAGATCCGACATGACCCCGGGAGATGACCGCACTATAATATAACACTTCGCGGGCGGCAAAACAAATGTCGGAACCCCCGAAATCTCCGCTCCGGCGGAGGATTTTGCACATTTCTGCTTGCCTTTTCCGGAAAAGCGGTTTATAGTAGGAGGAATATACCCAATTTTCACAGGACAGGAACGATCATGCCCATTACCGACATACTCGAACAGAACGCACGGCTCTACGGCAACGACGTGGCGCTGGTGGAGATCAACCCGCAGGAACTCGAAAACCGTCACCTGACGTGGAAGGAGTATTCGCTCATCGAGCCCAGCCCGACCGACTCCTTCCGCTCGGAGATCACCTGGAGCGAGTTCGACGCCAAGGCGAACCGCATGGCGAACTTTCTGCTCGCCCGGGGCATCCGGCGCGGCACCAAGGTCGGCATACTGCTGATGAACTGCCTCGAGTGGCTGCCGATCTACTTCGGCATCCTCAAAAGCGGCGCGATGGCGGTGCCGCTGAACTTCCGCTACACCGCCGAGGAGATCCGCTACTGCGTCGAGCTGGCGGATATCGAAACGCTGGTCTTCGGTCCGTCGTTTACGGGGCGCATCGAAAGCATCTGCGGGCGCATGCCCAAGATCAAAAATCTGCTCTACGTCGGCGAAGACTGCCCGAGTTTCGCCGAGTCGTACAACACGCTCGTATCCTACTGCTCGTCCAAGTCCCCCGCCATCCCGCTCAACGACGACGAAGAGGCGGCGATCTACTTTTCCTCCGGCACCACCGGATTCCCGAAGGCGATCGTCCACCGCCACCGCAGTCTGATGCACGCCTGCAAAGTCGAGCAGAAGCACCACGGGCAGACCCGGGACGACAACTTCCTCTGCATTCCGCCGTTGTACCACACCGGCGCCAAGATGCACTGGTTCGGCAGCTTCCTCGTCGGCGGCAGGGCGGTGCTGCTGCGCGGCACCAAGCCCGAGTGGATCATCCGCACCGTCTCGGAGGAGCAGTGCACCATCGTCTGGCTGCTCGTGCCGTGGGCGCAGGACATCCTCGACGCGATCGACCGCGGCGAGATCAAACTCGAAAACTACCGCCTCGACCAGTGGCGGCTGATGCACATCGGCGCCCAGCCCGTGCCCCCCAGTCTGATCAAGCGCTGGAAGAGCGTCTTCCCGAACCACGACTACGACACCAACTACGGCTTGAGCGAGTCTATCGGCCCCGGCGCCGTCCATCTGGGAGTCGAGAACATCGACCACGTCGGCGCGATCGGCGTCGCCGGCTACGGCTGGCAGACCATGATCGTCGATTCCGACCGCAAGCCCGTCAAGCGCGGCGAAGTGGGCGAGCTCGCCGTCAAGGGCGACGGCGTCATGAAGTGCTACTACAAGGACGAGGCCGCCACCCGCGAAGTTCTCTCTTCCGACGGCTGGCTCTACACCGGCGACATGGCGCGGGAGTCCGAGGACGGTTTCATCTACCTAGTCGACCGCAAGAAGGACGTCATCATCACCGGCGGAGAAAACATCTACCCCGTCCAGATCGAAGACTTCCTGCGGCGCAACTCCAAGATCAAGGACGTCGCCGTGATCGGTCTGCCCGACCAGCGGCTCGGCGAGATCGCCGCCGCCATCATCGAAGCCAAGCCGGAGTACCAGCTCACCGAGGAGGAGATCAACAACTTCTGCATGGATCTGCCACGCTACCAGCGCCCGCGCAAGATCATCTTCGCCGAAGTTCCACGCAACCCGACCGGCAAGATCGAAAAACCCAAGCTCCGCAAGATGTACGGCGCCGATCAGCTCGTCGCCATGCAGAACGGCCTCGTGAAGTAGATTTTCGACGGGTTTGCACCACGTTTGAGCTTGGGTTCGGCGGAATTTCCGCGACGGGATATTGAAATACCGTCGTGATGGGAGCGGGGGGTGTTTCGCCGCCCCCTCGACCCCTGCGAGCCGAACGTCGGCTTCGAGATAATGGATAACGTCGACGAGCGGCTTTTTGCGCGGTCGGCTCCGCGTCCGCAAGAAAAACCGTCTTGCGGGGTGCGGACATGCCGGTATGCGGTTTGCAAATGTTTTCCACGAAAAGTTGCGGTGCAGCGGCGTCTTGCCGCCCCGTGACCCCGGCTTCGCTTGAGTTTTCGACAGTTGGCGCTATTTACCACCGGACTGACAATGAATCGGTCAATCCATGTGGCTCTGCCCTAAACAACTATTGATTTTCATAACGCGGAGGTTGCTTGATGTGACGGGGTATGCTCCTTCAGCAAAGCCGCGTTGGACGCAGAAGCCCGGCTTCGCCATAAAAGGTGAAGCCGGGCAGGTGCAGGGGTGTCACCCCTGCCGCGGGTCAAGGGCTGCGGAAGCCCTTGCGGGGCGCGACGGAGCGAAGACCTGCGCGCTCGTAAAGAAGCGCGCAGGGGCGGCGAAAAAGGTTCCGCAAAACCGC
>Ga0310786_10001727_pt1 | contig 34959 bp, 39 predicted proteins | sample AusTroGonzalo_MG_FD_203881 | JGI IMG/M metagenome (GOLD analysis project Ga0310786, IMG submission 203881) | Bovine rumen microbial communities from tropical cattle in Woodstock, Queensland, Australia - Gonzalo_03 (v2) (version 2) | ecosystem: Host-associated > Mammals > Digestive system >... | reverse complement strand
TGAATGTCATTGAGGAAGGTTGGGATGACACAAAAGCGCCCACGCACATGTTCATTAACTTCTCCGCAGGATCACAAGAGGCTTATGTCGGACGCGAAGGTAACACCCTCTGGGTCGATAACGTACAACTCGAATATTAACTGACAGCTGATAACTGATAGCTGATTACTGATTACTGATTACTGATAACTGAAGCTGTGCTAACAGACTGGACATTGATCGAACAGATTACGCTTGGCATCTTTGCCCTCGCGTGGCTGTATCAGGTGTACTTCTATTTGAGGTACATCCTCGCCACTGTTCGTCGCACTCGTCCAGCCCGGTCTGCAGCCCACAGCCAACAGCCTGGGGTCAGCGTAATAGTCTGCGCACGCAACGAACTCGCGAACCTGCGCGACTTCATGCAAGCCCTCCTCACGCAAGACTATCCCGAGTTCGAGGTGATCATCGTCAACGACGGCAGTGTGGATGACACGCGCACCTATCTCGAGTACTGGCAGAAGCGCTACAAGAACCTTCGCCTGACCTTCGTGCCCATTGGCGCCAAGGTCACCTCAACCAAGAAACTCGCTATCACCCTCGGCGCGAAAGCCGCACAATATGACTACCTGCTGCTCACCGATGCCGACTGCCGTCCCGAATCCACCCACTGGATTAGTGAGATGATGTCTGGCTTCCAATCACAAATCACCAATCACAAATCACAAATCGACATCGTCCTCGGCTTCGGCGCCTACTTCATCAAACCGACACTGCTGAACCGGATGATCCAGTTCGACACGCTCTTCAATGGTCTGCAGTACCTCGGCATGGCTGCCTCCGGTCACCCGTATATGGGCGTCGGACGTAACCTCGCGTATAGCAAACGGCTGTTCTTTGAGCACGGAGGCTTTGTAGGCTTGCTCGATAACAAAGCCGGTGACGATGACCTGTTCGTCAACCGCGAGGCAACCAAACAGAACACAGCCGTTGTCTGCACCCGCGATAGCCTGACGTGGTCTGTACCCAAATCCTCGCTCGCTGACTGGCTTCGCCAGAAACGCCGTCATCTGAGCGTTGCGCCTAAGTACAAACCGTCCACCAAGTTCCGGCTCTGCCTCGAACCCTTCACCCGCGGACTGCTCTACGCCGCATTGATAGCACTCATCGTGCTCTACTGCCAACAGCTAACGGTTCTCGGGGGCCCCACAACTAACAGGCAGTGGGGTGATGGCAGCCAATGGCCACTCCTGATAGCCGCTGGTGCTATGCTGCTCCGTTGGATCTGGCAATGCGTCTTGCTCAATATTCCAGCCTCGCGCTGGGGCACAACCAAGGTAGTACTGCTCATCCCCGTCTGGGAGATCATCTTGCCGCTGATCACGCTCACGATGATGCTCATCGAGCCTTTCCGCCCCAAGCCCAAACGCTGGTAACTGTTTAACGTCGCGATAGCGACCATTTTAACTATTTAACGTTTTTCGCAGAAAAACCATTTTAACAAATATAGCCTTATGGAAGAGAAAAAAATGAATATTAGCATCGCGCCGGATAAAGCTGCCGGCACGTATTCGAACCTTGCTATCATCGCGCACTCGCAGAATGAGTTTATCATGGACTTTGCATCCGTGATGCCGGGTGTTCAACAAGCTGCAGTCCAGAGCCGCGTTATCATGACGCCCGAGAATGCCAAACGTCTGCTCCTCGCGCTCCAGGACAACGTAGCGAAGTTCGAGAAACAGTTCGGGCAAATCAACCTGAGCAATCGTCAGCAGCCCATACCCGGCTCTACCTTCCCTCTGTCCTTCGGCAGCGGCGAAGCTTAATCCCTAACGTCGCGAAGGCGACCATTTTAACTATTTAACGTTTTTCGTAGAAAAACCATTTTAACTAAATATATCACATCATGAAAACATTCCCAGCAAGTCAATTGATCATCAATGCAGACGGCTCAGCGTTCCATCTGCATCTCAAACCCGAGTTCCTCGCTGACAAGGTCATCCTCGTTGGCGATCAAGACCGTGTGAATATGGTGGCCTCGTTCTTTGACGAGGGTTCAATCGAGTGCGACGTTCAGAGCCGCGAGTTCCACACCATCACCGGTAAGTTCCAAGGCAAACGCATCTCGTGTATCTCTACCGGTATAGGTACGGACAACTGCGACATCGTCATGAACGAGATCGACTCGCTCGCCAATATCGACTACGCTACCCGCACCGAGAAAGCTGAGAAACGTTGCCTCGACATCGTGCGTATCGGTACGTGCGGCGGCATGCAAGAGGATATACCTCTCGGCACGTTCCTCGTTAGCCAGAAGTCCATCGGCTTCGACGGTGTCCTCGCTTTCTACCACGACCGTGACAAGATCGCTGACGTTGGCTTCGAACAGGCTCTCGTGGACTTCATCGGTTACCCCAAGAAAGCCGCTGTACCCTACGTTGTAGCTGCTAACCCCGAGCTCGTTGATCGTATCGCCAAGGACGATATGATGCGTGGCTGCACCATCGCTGCCAACGGTTTCTATGGCCCGCAAGGTCGTGTGCTCCGTGTTGATCTGGCTGTGCCCGACATCAACGAGAAGATCACTGCGTTCCGCTATCAGGGACAGCGCATCACCAACTACGAGATGGAAGGCTCATGTATCGCAGGTCTCGCTCTCCATATGGGACACCGCGCTATGACTGTCTGCTGCGTTATCGCTCAGCGTAAGATCGAAGCCGCTAACACCGACTACAAACCCCGTATCAAGGAACTCGTACGCACCGTTCTGGAGCGTATCTGATGCTTGTGTAATAGCAATCCCTCTTGGCGACTCGTGTGGTGATTATGCCACTCCCTCGCCAAGAGGGAATTTATTGTATCAATGACAATAATCTTTGACTTGGACGGCACGTTGCTCAACACCATTGACGACTTGGGCTATGCGTGCAACTACGCCTTGGAGCAAACCGGCTATCCAACGCACACGATAGCCGAATACCCGCACATGGTCGGCAACGGCATCAATAACCTTATTCGTCGTGCCTTGCCCGAATCCGAACGCACGGAAGAGAACATCCTACGCGTACGCGCGCACTTTGTGCCTTATTATAATGAGCACAACTGCGATTACACGCGTCCCTACGACGGAATCCCCGAACTCCTCGCGTCCCTCAAATCCCAAGGTCATCAACTCGCCGTTGCCAGCAACAAGTACCAAGCCGCCACCGAGAAGATTGTAGGTCACTTCTTCCCTGGCACTTTTGATGTCATCCTCGGCGAACGCGAAGGCATCCCCCGCAAACCCGATCCCCAAATCGTCTTCGATATAATAAATGACCAAATGGTAAATGACCAAATGGTACTTTACCTTGGCGACAGCCTCGTTGATCGCGGCACTGCTGCGAATGCGAATGCGCCCTTCGTTGCATGTTCGTGGGGCTTCGTGCGCAAAGAGGCGCTGCAAGAAGCCGGAGTCTCCCGCATCATCGACCAGCCGCAAGACCTGCTTTTGGATGTCTATATTCAGCAATCCATCCTTCCGCAATACGACGCCTTTGACGGTGGTCACAAGCGCGATCATGCAGAGACGGTTATCCGCGAAAGCATCAAACTGGCACGTGCCTACAACGCCGACGAGACCATGGCGTACGTCATTGCCGCGTACCATGACTTGGGCTTACAATTCGACCGTGAGCACCATCACATCCATTCCTGTGAGATCCTGATGGCAGACGTCACCCTGCGTCAATGGTTCACTCCAGACCAGTTACTCACCATGCGTGATGCCGTAGAGGATCATCGTGCCAGCAGCAAAAATCCTCCGCGTACCATCTACGGCGCCATCGTCGCCGAAGCCGACCGCCAAATCGATCCCCTAACCGTCATCCATCGCACAATGGCCTATAGCCAGAAATTATATCCGAACGGAGATTTCGATGCCCTCTTCCAGCGTAGCCTTGACCACCTCCACGAGAAATACGCCGAAGGCGGTTATCTTCACCTTTGGCTCAACAGCGAGCGCAACCTCCAAGGTTTAGCAGAACTCCGTGCGTTGATTCGGAATGAAAAGAAACTTCGTGCGTTATGCAAAGAGTGGTTTTTTAGGCAACAACAGCCACCCATTGCCCGATAGATTGCTCCACTTTAGCGTCCCGGAGCAAGACGATAGTTATATAGCAACCGTGAACGGATCCACGTACTGCACTTGACCATTCTCACTACAAATGAGCGGCTGGTTGTCGCGACGATGTTGCTCAACAACTTTCTGGAAGGACTTTTTTAGTCCGTCACTCAGTAATTCATCTAATTCTCGTTCGCTCATATACAATTAATTAGTAGGTTCCACATCTGTTGATCATATATATACATTTGATCCGTTGCCTTGCTGTATTTCGCAACAAAAATCGGCTCTCCATGTTCATTGTTATATACACGTGTGTTGTCGCAAATCGGCATATACAAGTTCAGCAAATTATAGATGCCTCGTTTGAAGCGACGACGGATGTCTTCTTCCGGAATGTCATGCCCACCGTTGCTGACACGTTGTGCTACTCGAGCCATCGCTTGCTCCTCATTCTCCAAAAAAAAGAAGATCAGGTGTACCTTATATCCTAACGCTTGTGCACGCCGCACCAGTTGCACGTACGAACGCGTAGCCAGTGTCGTCTCAATCGCAAAATCCACACGCTGTGGCAGCAATTCCTCTATGCGCTGCAGCATGATACGACCGGCTTGAACAGCAACCGTCTCCGGTCTGAAAGGCGATAAGCCGCGAGCTATCTCATCTGCATTCACAAAGTTCGGGCAATGCAACACATCGAGAAGCAAGTTAAACGAGGCTGTTGTCTTACCCGCACCGTTCGGGCCCGCGATAATATATAAATTCGGGTGCTGCATCTATTTATTCACAACCTTTGCAACTTTCGGCTGCAAAGTTACAACTTTTTTTTGAATTATGCAAATTTTCAGGGGAGAATCTTGCAAATATGCGGAATTTTTTGTAATTTTGTGGCGAAATGCGTAAACACAGAATATGACGAAGATACTTTTTATATGTCACGGTAACATCTGCCGCTCACCGATGGCGGAGTTTATCATGAAGCAGTTGGTGTCGCAAGCCGGTCGTTCTGCCGACTTCGAGATTGCCTCTGCTGCTGTCTCCACCGAGGAGATAGGCAACGACATCTATCCTCCGGCAAAGCGGATGTTGACAACAAAAGGTGTGCCGTTTACCCATCGCGCAGCGCGTCAGATGACCCGTGCCGATTACGCCTACTACGACTATATCATCTGCATGGATCAGAGCAATCTCCGTTGGCTGCGCTACATCATTGGCGATGACCCCGACCACAAAGTCTCATTGTTGAAACAATGGCTCAATGACCCAATAAATGACCAAATGGTAAATGGTAAAATGGTAAATGATAAAATGGTAAATATCTCTGATCCCTGGTACACCGGAGATTTCACAACCGCCTACGACGATATCCTCGAAGGCTGCCAAGCTATGTTAAGTCAACTATAATAATGTTTTTTAGGTTTTTGTTATATATTAATCAATGGAAAACTACGATATTATATCCGATCGTCAAGAGCGCGTCCTTCGCTATCTCAGCGAGCACCACATCCCCTTTACGACCTACAACCACCCCGAAGGCAAGACCATCGAGGAGGCCAAACGCTGGTGGCACGATGACGGAAGCCTGCACTGCAAGAACATCTTCATGCGCAACCACAAGGGCGACCAGCATTACCTGATTTGCTTCCCCTGCGACGACGACCTGGCAATCCACGACATTGAACATTGGCTCAAGGACATCCTTGTCTCGCAAGGTCTCCGAGCGCCCGGCAAACTCTCGTTCGCCTCTCCCGAACGGATGATGCGATACCTTGGCTTGGAGCCTGGTAGCGTCAGTCCTTTCGGACTTATCAACGACAGCGAACACCATGTCATCCTCTTCCTCGACAGCCGGCTTAAGGACGCTCCATCGCTGAGCTTCCACCCCAACGACTGCCGCGGCACGGTAGTCATCACCCAAGCCGCTTTTCAGCAGTATCTGTCTTGCGTGGGCAATAAAGTTGAATATATCAAAACAACTCTGTAATAGATTGTAAAAAGTGCAACAACTCAGTCAACATATTGACCCGCGTAGCCAGTCTCTGCCGTACTACCTCGCAGAGCAATACGCTATGCACACCAACCGACCGATATTCATCACCGGTAAGGCTGGAACGGGAAAGACGACGTTCCTACGCAGACTACGGGAACAGTCGCCAAAGAACATGGCAGTGGTGGCACCAACCGGTGTGGCTGCAATCAATGCCGGAGGAATGACTATTCACTCGCTGTTTCAGTTGCCGGTTCGGACGCTCATCCCCACGCCGCAATCGTACAAGCAGCTCTTTGCAGAGCAACGAATGTATCAGCGCAAACGGAATCTGCTTTACCACCTTGAGATGCTTGTGATAGACGAGATAAGCATGGTGCGCGCGGATGTGTTGGATGCGATTGATATGGTATTACGGCACTATAAATACCGCAAGGACCTGCCGTTCGGAGGTGTGCAACTCGTGATGATAGGCGACCTGTTCCAGCTCTCTCCCGTGGTGACCAAAGGCGATGACGAGGAGGCGATGGCGAAGTATTACGAGGGACCGTATTTCTTCCACGCAAAGGTGATGAAGGAGTTGCAGCCGATCTATGTGGAGTTGGATCATGTGTTCCGGCAGCAAGACGAGATATTCGTCAACTTGCTGAACGAAGTGCGTGAGAATCAGTTGACTGCACAGGGTAGGGCGCTACTCAGTTCGCGGTATAATCCGCGGTTCAAGAATACGGACGAAGACTTCCATATCACCCTCACAACCCACAACCGTCTGGCAGACGAGCTGAACGAACGGGAACTAATGAGATTGCCGGACGTACCACGAACGTTTGTAGCCGAGATAAAGAAAGATTTTCCGGCAAACATCTATCCGACCGAGGAAACGCTGACGCTCAAGATCGGTGCCCGCGTGATGTTTGTGCGCAATGATGACCAAAAGCCTCGAAAATACTACAACGGTAAGATAGGTCTCATAACAGACATCGATGGTGAGAAAATTTCAGTTCGCTGCGAGGATGGCGATATTGAGGTGAACCGCATGGTGTGGGAGAACATCCGCTATCGCGAGGATGAGACAACCGGCAAGATCGAGGAGGAAGTCCTTGGCACATTCACGCAGTACCCCTTGCGGCTCGCGTGGGCTGTGACGATCCACAAGAGCCAGGGACTGACCTTCGACAAGGTGATTATCGACGCGGCACGAGCTTTTGCTGCCGGACAAGTCTATGTGGCGCTGTCCCGTTGCCGCACATTGGAAGGTATCGTGCTCTCCACACCGCTGGATTATGTGGAACTGGATAACGATCCGTCGGTGCTGCAATATACCGACAATCAGCCATCGGTAGAGGTTGTCACTCAGGCACTTCCGAAAGCGCGCAAGGAATATGAGCTGCAATTGTTCAGTGCATTGTTTGACTTCCAACGGCTGCTTACGCTGGTCGAACAGATGCGGAAAGTGGCTTTATCGAAAGTGTCGTTCAACGTGGAGACCTTGCCGTTCTTGGAAGAACTGATACCTCAGTTCTCCGAGTGGCAATCGGTGGCTGACAAGTTCCGTCCACAACTGACGCGGTTGCTACTATCTGCAGCCAAAGAGCAGCTGAAAGAGCGCTTACACGCTGCTGCCTATTATTTTCTGCCGTTAATGGGCTTGGTTGCCGTAAAGGTCGCTAACCATCCTTGCCGAAGCAAGAACAAAGCCGACGTATCGGACTTCGAGCCTATGCTCAGCGACTTGTTCCTCGTCCTCCACGAGAAGATACACCTGATGCAATCAATCCTGAAAACCGACGAGCCTTCATCCGAGACGCTACTGCAAGCAAGGAACACTTTCGTTGCTCCCATGGCTGATTTGCAGCCGGTTATGGAGAAACCTGCAAAGAAGACGAAGGCTCCCAAACCTCCGTTCGTTCCGCAAGCCGCATTTGAACGCTGGACTGTTGCGGACGACTTGCGGTTGAATGTGCTGTTTCATCAAGGTGCGACTGTCGCAGACATGATGCGCGAACTCTCACGCTCCCGCGGCTCAATCAACGCGCGGCTGAAAAAACTCCAACTCAAGCCCTAATTCTCATAACAAAATAACAAAAACGATAATGGAAACTTTTCTCTTAATACTTGCCGGCCTCTGCATGCTCATTGGCATCATCGGTTGCATCGTGCCGGGTATTCCTGCCACTCCTGTGGCGTATATCGGTCTCTGGATTGCCCAAGCCACCGATCGTGTGGATTTCTCATGGCAATTCCTACTCATATGGGGCATTGTCACCATCGTTGTCACCGTCCTCGATTATGTCGTTCCGGCTTGGGGAACCAAGCGTTTTGGTGGCACGCGCTGGGGAGTGTGGGGTAGTACTATCGGCGTGTTTGTCGGGCTGTTCTTCGGCGCTGCCGGTGTCATCCTCGGTCCACTCGTCGGAGCTGTTATCGGCGAACTGCTTGGTGGTAAACAGGTCCGCGAAGCCCTCAAAGCAGGTTGGGGTAGCTTCGTCGGCCTGCTCTGCGGCACGATCCTCAAACTCATCTGCTGCGGCCTCATGACCACATCCCTCATCCAAGCAATCTGGTAAGAACTGCATATTGTTTGTTACGCCATAAATTGTGCGCAACGCTTTGTTTTTGTCTGTTTTTGTTTAATTTTAGTGGACATTAGTGATGCTAACCATCAAGCTAAAATGCCTGTAGTCCCTGAAATAGAACGTCATCCGCTGCAACCGTTTCTCCCTGACAACGCACGGCTGCTGATGCTCGGTAGTTTTCCACCACCCCAAGAACGGTGGTGTATGGATTTCTTTTACCCGAACCCGCAGAACGACATGTGGCGAATCATGGGACAAGTCTTCTTTGACGACAAACAGTATTTTGAAGTACAGAACAAAGTACAATATACAAAGGGTCGTAAAGCAGGCTTTAATTACGAAGAAATCGTCTCTTTCTGCCGGAAACAAGGCATTGCCATCTTTGACACAGCGCAAGCCGTTCGACGTTTGCAAGGCAACGCCGCAGACGAGCATCTGGAGATTGTCGAACAGACAGATATAGCAGCCATTCTGCTCCAAATCCCGCAATGCCATGACATCTGCTGCACCGGAGGCAAAGCTGCAGAGACCTTAGCGGAAATACTTCACACCCCAACACCCAAAGTAGGCGAGTATATCGACACCACCTTCGCTGCCAGAACCATCCGTTTTTGGCGCATGCCTTCCTCTTCCCGCGCTTACCCCTTGTCCCTTGACAAGAAAGCAAGTGCCTACCAACATCTGTTCGCCACAATAGGCATGCTCTAACTCAGCAAAAATGAACACACTATGCTGGCGTCCTACACAGACGTCCACGATGGTCGCGAGATGCTCATGAGAATGAAGTGGAGTTGATTCGTTTCTACTATGGACAAAAACAATCCGTATTTTCAAATTTTTCAGAAAGAAAGTGTTAAGGAAGTGGGATTTTGTGGAAATTTACCGCAAAACGAAAGTGCCAAAGTGCCAAAAGTGTCACAAAAAAAATTAATACGCTAACACCTCGCTCACGTCCATTATTCTCGGTCGGCTTGGTATCCCCAACCGCCTTCCCTTTTCTTAGCCTTAAAGGGCACGATTATTGTCCCAATTTTCGAATTGCCAAATCAAGGCAATTCTCCAAATCGCGAAATGCTCGCGAGAAGGAGTCGAAGATGACGCGTAGATGAATTGTAGTTATCTGTTTGTATTCCATTTAAGTGCTTGTGCCGGTGTGATGGCATAGAGGGAGCAATACAACTCGAGTTGTTCGGGAGTGTAATCGTTGTCCAAGAGACACCACACGCATGCAGCTTTGTGCTTAATGGCTGTTTCTGTATCAATTGTCATCTCATCCACGTATTCCGGTTTGAGATCAAAAGGGAAAGTCCTGATCTTTAGAACTATATTCGTGTGTGTCATATTCTATAAATTTACAATCGCCCTCGAGGTAGTTATCGTAGAAATTGATATCTGCAATTGCTTTCTCGAAGTAATCGACAATTGAAACGTCAGCTGAAGGTGCGTCATCATATATTATAACTCGCAAGTGTTTTTTCCATGTCTTACTTGCTATCAACGTATAGCGGTATGGACAAATTCTACGCTTATCGCATTTCCGATAATTAAGCACATAAACCGTTCCATCTTTACGTTCGAAGGCTTCTGCGGCTTCCTTTTCTATATGTTTCGTAAAGGCTAATTCATCATAGACATACTTTAGCCTGTGCTCATGATCAATCCTAAATGAAGTGAGAGTTGCGATGGTGTCTTTAAAAAGAAGATTTATAACTTTTGTTGGGATGTACACCTCTCTTGGATCATAATCCGTGTTTTCCGGGAGAATGAGTTTTGGCACATGCATCATTTATGTTATCAGGATGTTTACCACATTCGTCAGTTCATCGTCCGATCTGAAATAAGGACTTTCTTTGACCATCAATTCTTCCTTTATCGAATCAAACATGTCATCGGGAGAGAAGTCTTCATAAAGTTCATACAAGTGATTCCAATAGGTAAAGAAAGCGTCATCGAATGCTTTCCATTCTTCATCTTCCAGTTTACGTTTCAGGTCGTGCTCCAGAACGGCGCACAGACGTTCTTCGGTAAATGCGTTCTCATCAAAAGGATTAAAAGGATGTCGTTTGGAGGGTTTGAACACTTTGGCGTTTTGATAACATTTCCGGACTGTGTTCCAAGAGGCGCAATGGAGTCCTCCACCTAAGCGCGTGAGTGTCTGCGCGTATTTTATAGGATAAACCTCACAGTCCGGAAATGCCTCTTTGATTCGTTTTACTGCCGGTCCATCGGTTGGCTTGCCCAGTTGAGCCATAAAGATCTTATTGCCAACGCGAATGAAATTGAGGTACTCCCAACTAAGATCGGTAATCAACGAGCCATCATCAGCTATCGCCATCATACCGTCCACGTGACCATACATATCCGACTTGTCCCAATGCACAATCTCTATGGATCGCGCGTTAAGAGCGTGCTTGAGATTAGCGAGGAGCAACTCGCGTGGATAGTTGGGATTCTCCTGGAAGATCTTGTCCGTCATATACACATGACCTTTCTTGTCAGTCAGCACGTTCCCGCCATCCAAAATGATGTCCTCATAGCGGAACGGAGTTATCTCCATCTCATCCCAGATAGCCATCATGTCGGGTTTGTACTTCTCGTAACGCGGAGCGCGCAGGTAGTCCGGATCATACCTGAACTGTGCGATGTCGCCTTTTTTATCCACCGTAATAGGCATCCAGTCACGCACCCAGAGGCGTGTTTTTGAAGCTGTGTAGGGGATTTCCCAACACTTGACACGCGCAGCCTTAAATGCATCAAGAAGGCTCTTGTACAAACGAGGAAAATGATACCGAATAGCCATCGGTATAAATACTAAATCAGTCTGCGAATCATGTAACATAATCTTTGCAATTAGTTGGTTAATAAATTAGTTATTTAACTTTCAGTGCAAAAGTATATTTTTTTCGCAGGATTCCAAATTATTTCCGTTAAAGTTTGTTAAAGGTTTGGAAGGAGATATTATAAAGAAAAAGAGACCTAAAAGGTCTCTAATTAAAGGTAATATTTTCGATCTTTATCCATTAGCTCGCCAGTATTTGGATCAAATTCTTTGCCTTTGCGAATAATAGGTTTTTGAACATCTTCTCTCACAAATCGATATCCTTTGTCCCAATAGATATCCTTTAATCCTTTAGAATCCTTAAATCCTTTTCGCAGAGTTATTTTCGATATGTTATAATTTAACTCTTTGTCACATGGAATGGTAACACACTTTCCAGCGGCGCTATTTAAAATTTCGTCCTTGCAGATAAGAGGACCGCCAAATTGCTTTCCATCGCTATCTCTTTCTATAGCTCGGATTAATATGCCGCCAAATAAACCAGTTTCTATCGAACTTTGGAAGCAAATGTCAATACCGCTCATATGAAAGAAAATAGTTCCTGCCTCTTTTGCATCTCGTGGATAAACAAGAATATCAGGATGTTTGTCTTTGTCGTACATATAGAATTCTATCTCAATAGGGTGATATTTGTACTTCCCATTGAAAATGCAGACTTTGTTCATAATCTCTTGTGCGAGATCTTTTAATCCTTTTTCAGAAAAATCTGAAGGGAATTCAAGTAGTGATTTGATTTGTGTGTCCATAAGTACTTCTATTAGTTACTCTTTAACTTTTACAAATGTTCCTTTTGCAAATCCCTCTCCAATAAGTGTTTGGCTATCTTGAATATAGAATATATATTCTAAACCTTCCATCTTTAATTTGACCAAATCTTCGTCTAATTCATAGCTTGTTGAAAACGGGAATCCCAATAAGGCATCAACAATTGTGACGGTTCTTTTTCCTCTGAATATTAATTTTCTGAAGAATAAGCCATCTTTTGAAACATAAGTTCCTTGCAAGTAAGCATATTTTTTATATTGTTTTTTTTCAGAAGATGAAATATTAGAATATTCCGAAAGAAACTTCCTAAGATTTGCTGCAATCCCATCCCAATCATCTATGCCATATTTATCTTTAACATAAAATGCGAATGGAGTCCAATTTTCGTGCAATGACTTTGAATATTCTTCATAATTAAGAACCGAATCTACCGTGATTGACATCAATTTGTCATCGACAAATCTATATGTCCTTTTTTGAATAAATAACGGCGTGACATCCAGACACGAATCAATGATGCTACGTACTTGTTCTTCCGTTTTTATAATACTATCAAAATTTTGTATGCTTAATAATATCCTTTGAGATGAAATTAACTTTGAATATTCCAATGATGAATCCAACCGAGCCAAATATTTATCTTTGTTCAATGTATCTGTACTACTATAGAACATAAAACTATCTGCTAGAAACTGGCTTGTTTTCTCTGTATTAAAGTCGTTTGCAGCTTCAATAAAGTCAGAAACGATTCCATCTTTGCCATGATGACATGAGGAGAAAAGAATTAAACAAACAAGAAAGGGAGTAAAGTTTTTCATATACATTGTTTTAGGATGTTCGATAGTTTATGCAAATGCTTGGTCTTGTTCTATGTTACCTCGCAACGCTTTGCGCGGGGGGCTCAATTTAACGTCTGAGCGGGACGATGTTATTTAATACTATTGTATATTTTCTCCGTCCAGTCCGGCAATTCTGCTACATATTGCTTTGCAAAAAGGCCATCGGATGTGCGGAAAATGAGTTGGGCATTTTGATTGTCTATAGAGTTGTCATAGAAATAGGCTCTATCGACAAAACGTGCCACTCTAATTGCATTGACTAACGCTTTCTCATACCGCGAGATGATCTTCTGGATAGGTACGTCATGTCCTCCTTCCATCACTCGTTTGGCGATACGAGCAGCATTGATGGTCGGGTTTTGCGTGCATATGAAGAACATTCGGATAAAATAGCCTTCATCTTTGGCACGCTTGAGGAACTCCACTTTGCTGTCCGAGGAAAGAACTGTTTCAAAGATGAAGTCTTTATGTTCTTTGAGCAATTGCTCGCGCCATTCTTCGCAATACTCAACGGCTTGGCGCACAGCATTGGGATCGTTCCAATCGCCGAACTTGCTTTGCGCAATCTCATCCGGATTGATATAGACACATTGCTCTGCCCACTCATGCTTGATAACCAAGCGAGTGGTGGAAGTCTTGCCTGAACCATTAGGACCGGCAATTACTATGAGCACAGGCTTTCTCATATTGCTTGTATCATCTGATCGATATGCGCGAAATAGGCAGTACGCGCTTTGTCCCAGCGTTCTTTTGCCTCTTCTGCCACCTCGCGCATCAGTTGAGCCAGTTGCTCGTCTGTCGGCTCTTGGTCAATATTTGTAAAACGATAATCGTTCATAATTTATTCGCCTTTGCTGCTTTAGGCTGCAAAGGTACGAAAAAAAATTGACATTTGCAAATGTCGTGCATAGATTTTTGCGAAAAAGTCAATAAATGTGCATTTTTCTTTCGATTTGGCGAATAAGCGGCATACCAGATGTGCAAAAATAAGAAACGGACACCGAGTGTCCGCTATTCGCGTTCTGTAGCCCCATGATACTCAGCGTTCCTATTTAACGTCAGGAAAGGACGATGAGGCTATTCTACCTTATTGCAACTTTCGGCTTCTATATAACAATAATGTTATAGTGTTTCGTCGTTTGGATTGCGCGAATGGCATTGCGCCTCTAAAACAGCAAGCAATAATACAAAAATATTGCATCAAATTTGCCCTTCATTTGGTTGGCAATTGATTAAAAAACATGCCAAATCTCTTGCAAAACTAAAATATTTTGCACTTTTCTCCTCATCTATTTGCATATTCCAAAATTTTTTCGTACCTTTGCAGCCCAAATCATTGTGCGTGTATGTATGCGCTATGCATACGTACGCAAGAGAACGAAATAACGCCATAACGTCGACTAACATGGAAGTAGAAGAACTGAAAGAATTGCTGAAAGGACGAGAGAAACTGCAGATGGGGTATGCGGAGCATGTGGGAACTGGCATCCGTAAGTTCTATCGCTATATTCCGATTTATACAGGTGCAGCGCCGAAGATTACGGACGACGACGTGTACACGGTGAAGATGGGGCTACCGAAATCGATGCAGATGTTGAAAGTGCCTGGAGAAGAAACCGCGCAAGTCACCGACCAAGTCACCGCGCAAGTTACCGCGCAAGTCTCTGACCAGATTAAGATGATTATAGTAACACTTGGGGATAAAACGTTAAGCCGTGATGAGATGATGTTGCGTTTGCAACTTGAGCATCGTGAGAATTTCCGATTAACATATCTTAGACCGGCAATTGATGGTGGCTATGTAGATCTGACTATTCTTGAAAAACCCACCAGTAGCAAGCAAAAATATTTCCTTACTGCCAAAGGCATGAAGAAGTTAGATGAGTTAAATAGCGGACTCTGAAAATTTAGGCATATAAAAAGGCACATAAAAAGGCACATTAAAAGATAAACACCCCAACAACATGACCAACTATTCCATACATAAGCTCCAACCGGCAAACGCCCACCTCACCGAGCAGCTCCGCGCTTACGCCTATGACGTCATCGGCGCATGCCAGGTTGTCCATCGCGACATGGGGCCGTTCCTCAACGAGTATATGTATCAGGAGGCATTGGCTATCGCGCTCAACGAGGCGAACATCCCCTTCCAGCGCGAGTATTATTTCTCCGTCGAGTTCCATGGCCAACGCATCGAGCATAAACATTTCGTGGACTTCCTGGTCCGCAATGATATCTTCGTGGAGTGCAAGGCGATCGAGCATATCGGCACCGAGCAGCGTCAGCAGCTCTGGAACTATATGCGCCTCACCTCCACACGCATCGGCATCTTGTATAACTTCGCTCCGGTCAAGGACGAATGCGAACGGTATTATATGGACGCCACCACCGGCATGATGTACGCTTTTTAGCCGCACCCTGCCACCACCCATAGCCTGATGCACTTACGCATCAACGTACATTGACAGATTGACATAACAGAATAGACAGGATTAATAAAAACCACAACAACCCTGTTCCAAAACCGTACATTTATCCTAATGAAATGTTATTGAATTGTTTTTTCTTTTGGATGATTGTACTCAATGGAGTGGGTGATTTGATTAGTAGAAACTATCTAAAAGTTCACTTTTGAAGAGTTTTTATCAGCAAAGCACGAAGAAGCTAGGCTTCTGAATCACCCAAAAGTGTTGTTTGTGTTTTTGTGATTCTTTATACCCGCTTTTGTTACAGAAAAAACAGTCAAAAACATCAACCTAGTAACCAACCGTTTTTATTGTTTACTAAAAAGATGATTTTCCTTCTGCGTTGCAATTGTTTTTGTAGAGTTTGCAAAACTCGTTGTTTTTTCTGATTCATGGATGTGACGGATAAGAATATGGATGATAGTCATATCATGAATTGGAAACAGGTAAATAATCATCTGGAAGTTTACTTACAAGTGAGTATTTAGATGTTTACAATAAGGACCGGTAGGTCGGGATTCTTATCGTCACATACACGAATCAGTGTTATTTCTGTTTTTGTCAATCTTATAAACAATTTGTAACAAATAAAAAACAAGATATGAGCAATAATATTGCAATAGAATTCGAGCATGTGTCAAAGCAGTATAGACTGGGCTTGGTCAGTACGAAAACTCTGTCACATGACATAAGAAGATTTTGGATTACGAATGTCCTCGGCAAGGAGGACCCCTACCTCAAGATCGGCGAAACCAACGACAGAGCCTCCAAAGGCACCTCCGACTACGTCTGGGCTCTTCGCGACATCGACTTCAAGGTCGAGCAAGGCGATGTCGTCGGCATCATCGGCAAGAACGGTGCCGGCAAGTCGACGCTCCTCAAACTCCTGAGCCGCGTCACAGGCCCCACCACCGGCACTATCCGTGCCCACGGCCGTATCGGCTCGCTGCTGGAAGTCGGCACGGGTTTCCATGGCGAGATGACGGGACGGGAGAATATCTTCATGAACGGTGCCATCCTCGGCATGACCAGACATGAGATCCAGAGCAAGCTCGACGAGATCATCGACTTCAGCGGCTGCGAACGGTATATCGACACCCCGGTTAAGCGTTATAGCTCCGGTATGACTGTGAGGCTTGGGTTCGCTGTCGCTGCATTTTTGGAGCCGGAGATATTGGTGGTGGATGAAGTGCTGGCCGTGGGCGATGCGGAGTTCCAAAAGAAAGCGATAGGTAAGATGAAAGACGTTTCCACCAATGATGGAAGAACAGTCCTCTTCGTTAGTCATAATATGAGCTCCATCAAGCAACTCTGCAAGAGTGGCATATTGCTGGAGAATGGAATGGTTAAATATACAGGGTCTGCAGTTGATACGGTGAATTTCTATTTGGATGATTATGTGAGTGATGTGGGGGATGTTTCATTCGCAGACTGCGAAGGTTTCAAGGTTTTCCGTAACGATGATGGAAGTAGTCGTGAATTAGAGATTTTATCTGTGGAGCGTCTGAACCCGTATAAAATAGACTCGATGGACGAGTGTCACTTCCGTGTGAAAGTTCGCAAGCACACCAATCATATCAAACACGTGCAAGTGACAGTTCCTATTGATGATTATAACCTTTGGCATCGAGTAGGATTGGCAAGTACGCAGGAAATAGATATATCCAAGTGCGGCGATGTATTTGAGATGGATATCGTATTAAAAGGATTGAACTTAAAAACCGGTCAATATAGTTTGAATTTCTGGTTAGGCTATGGCGATATGAGCAGTTCGTTGAAACTGTATGATGCGGTGTATAATGTGGTGACGATATATGTAGACACCTGTCGTCAAAAGCCCATAAATTACTGGGAGCGTGAGTGGGGTTCTTGTTATTTCCAAGGTTGTGAAGCGCAAATCGTAAAATAAGAATATGTTTAATTTAAGTAAGTTCATATCGGATCATATCACCCACCGGCCGGTGAGTATGTTCGCAGAGGATATTGAGGCGAATAAAGAGCAGCTGAAGGCAGAGATTGAGGGGAAGAGAGTGTGCGTGATTGGGGGTGCGGGATCCATCGGTTCATCGTTCATCAAGGCATTGCTGCGGTTTGAACCGAAGCAGTTGGTGGTGATTGATCTGAATGAGAACGGGCTCGCAGAGTTGACACGTGACTTGCGGAGCAGCGCAGATATTCGTGTGCCGGAGGATTACCGGACATACACTTTGGATTTTGCGAGTCCTATCTTTGAGCGCATCTTCTGCGAAGATAAGGGTTATGACATTGTGGCAAATTTCTCCGCGCATAAGCATGTGCGTTCAGAGCGGGACAAATACTCGGTGCAAGCGCTGATTGAGAATAATGACATCAAGGCAAAGAAATTGATGGACTTGATGATGGAGCATAAACCGAAACACTTCTTCTGCGTCAGCACCGATAAGGCTGCGAACCCGGTGAATATCATGGGAGCAAGCAAGCGTATTTTAGAAGATTTGGTAATGGCTTACTCGAGGGAGTTTCCGGTGACTACGGCGCGGTTTGCGAATGTGGCATTCTCGAATGGTTCGTTGCCGGACGGGTGGTTGCATCGTTTGCAGAAACGTCAACCCTTAGCTGCTCCGACAGATGTGAAGCGGTATTTCGTTTCTCCGGAGGAGAGTGGGCAAATATGTTTGTTGGCGTGCATACTCGGTAATAGCGGCGAAATCTTCTTCCCGAAACTCGGAGAGGAACAAATGTTGACCTTCTCTAGTATCTGCGATGACTTCATCCAAGCGCAAGGACTCACGAAGCACCTCTGCGCAAGTGATGAAGAAGCCAAGCAGTATGCTGCATCGTTAAACGTTCAACCTTCAACCTTCAACGACTACCCTGTAGTCTATACAGGAAGTGATACAACTGGCGAAAAGCCGTACGAGGAGTTTTATGTAGCAGGAGAAGCGTTGAATATGACGCGGTTTGGAAGTCTGGGAGTGATTGAAAGTTCACCGCGACATACGATGAGTGAGGTAGATAAGTTGTTTACAGAATTCAAATCAATCTTTGCGCAAGACAACTTCACCAAGGCAGAAGTAGTGGATGCAATTCGACAATTCATTCCGACTTTCCAACACGAAGAGCGTGGTAAAAACCTTGATAGTAAGATGTAAAACTTTTTTGGCATTTTTTGTAAGTGTAACGATTTTTTGTAAACAACCTATCGATGACTTGCAAAGGTATCGATGGACGGAAAAGATAAAATAGCATTATAGAAATTTATTTATAGAAAGGATAGTTTAGCTTTTACGTATGGAACCTGTGAGGTTTGGAGATTGTGCTTTTTTGATTAACTAATAAATTATTTTTGATATTTTTGGTTATTTTTGATATATTTTTCTTTACTTAAAGAAGATGGCTGATTATAGAAACATAACGGAATTCATTCGTGAACTTTACGGCAACGCAGACTTTGTGCCATTGAGCGTGCCGCGGTTCGTGGGGAATGAGAAGAAGTACCTCGAAGAGTGCATAGATACGACATTTGTGTCGAGTGTGGGTAAGTTCGTGGATCGGTTTGAGCAGATGGTGGCGGAGTACACCGGTGCCAAACGGGCCGTGGTGTGCGTGAGTGGAACGAATGCCTTGCACATGGCCCTGATGCTCGTGGGTGTAGAGCGCGATGATGAGGTGTTGACACAAGCGTTGACGTTCATTGCAACTTGTAATGCATTGAGTTATATCGGTGCGCATCCGGTGTTCCTGGATGTGGATCTGACGACGATGGGTCTGAGTCCGGATGCTGTGAAAGAATGGCTTGCTAAGAACGCCGAGATCCGCAATGGTCAATGCTATAACAAACGTACCGGTCGCAGAGTGAAGGCATGTGTGCCGATGCATACGTTTGGTCATCCGGTGCGGATCGAGGAGCTGTTGGCAGTCTGCGAGGAGTACCATATCGCTTTGGTGGAAGATGCTGCGGAGAGTATCGGTAGCTTGTATAAGGGCAAGCATACGGGTACGTTTGGTAAGGTTGGTGCGCTGAGTTTCAATGGCAATAAGACGATTACTACCGGTGGTGGAGGTATGTTGCTGTTTATGGATGAGGAGTTGGGTAAGTTGGCGAAACACTTGACGACGCAAGCGAAAGTGCCACACCGTTGGGAGTTCCGGCACGACCATATCGGCTATAACTATCGAATGCCGAATATCAATGCGGCATTGGGGTGTGCGCAGCTGGAGAACCTGGATCAGTTCATCGAGGACAAGCGTCAAACGGCTGCGGCATACAAGGAGTATTTCGCTAAGGTGGATGGTGTGGAGTTCTATGTAGAGCCGGAAAACTGCCGTTCGAATTACTGGCTGAATGCGGTGCTTTTGCCGAATAGGGAAGCACAGCAGGAGTTCTTGCAATTTACGAATGATCATGGTGTGATGACTCGTCCGATTTGGGAGTTGATGAACCGTCTGACGATGTTCGAGAACTGCGAGACGGATGGATTGAAGAATACCATTATGTTCGCAGATAGAGTAGTGAATATACCGAGTAGCGTGAGGTAATGGTTTATGGTGAATGGTTAAAGGTTAATGTTAGAGGTAAAGTTAAATAATGCAGGATATGATCCGTTCATAGATTTCTTGAAGGGATTGTGCATAGTGTGGGTTGTGCTAACTCATAGTATTCCTTATGAGTGGCAGCAAATTATTGGTTTCCCATTCTGGGGAGCTCAAGCAGTACTTCTATTCTTACTCATACAAGCTTACCACTATTTTAAGAAAGAAAACGCTCCTTCTATTAATTGGAAGAAACTATTCAAACGCATTGTATTGCCGTTTGTTATAGCGCAAGGAATCATTCTATTGTCAATTGTTATCGGCTATTATTTCTTCCATACCGGACGCTTAACTTCGCCTATTATGGAATGGATAAGAAGTGGAGGTTCTGGACCGGGAAGTTTCTATTTCTGGGTTTATCTTCAGTTTGTCATTTTGTTGCCATGTGTAGGCTGGTTGCAAAAACGAATACATCTTCCTGCATGGGGTTGGGCTATAGTATTTGTGGTAATCTCTGAACTATTAGAAATCGCATGCTCATTAACACATATCAATCCTGAGATTTATCGTCTATGTGCTTTCCGTTATGTGTTCTTAATATATGGTGGATATCTATGGGCAAAAGAAGGAATCAAACTAAATTGGTACACCATCTTATTATCCATCGTCAGCATCGCGGCTATTTATCTATTCCAATATAGACAAGTAACTTTTGAACCATGGGTGTTTGATACGACATGGCGATATTTCCATTGGTTCTGTTATTTCTTTGCTATATGGCTTCTTGCGTATGCAACGAACGCTCTGCGCAGTGCGGGGGGGGGGCACTGCGCACAATCATTCCAAACATTAGGCAAATATTCGTACGAGATATTTATCTTCCAGATGTTGATATTTTACTTCTTCCCGGGAGATATCAATCCGTGGATATATTTAACTGCAACTACGCTACTGAGCATAGTTCCTATTGTCGCATACAAACTTATTAGAGAGAAATGCAAAAAATGAATAAAAAAATAATCCTTGTCGGAGGTGGAGGACACTGCAAATCGGTGATGGATGTTGCCGAGAGTGCAGGGTATACCATCCTCGGAATATTGGACAAGCCGGAACAGGTAGGTACACCGGTGCTGGATTACAAAGTCATCGGAACGGATGATGATATGCCGCAGTATGCAGATAAGGCTGAGTTTGTTATTACGGTTGGGCAGATTAAGTCCTCCGCATTGCGTCGTAAATTGGCGCAGATGGTCAAAGATGCAGGGGGGAAATTAGCAACGATCATCGCATCCGATGCGTATATGAGCAAGTATGCTACCATAGGCGAAGGAACGGTAGTGATGCATAAGGCTGTTGTGAATGCCGGAGCGAAGATTGGTGCAAACTGCATCATCAACACAATGGCAAACATCGAACACGATGTGCAAGTGGGTGATTTCTGCCATGTGTCTACCGGTGTGATGGCAAATGGGGAAGTGAAGATTGGGGATGATTCTTTCATCGGTAGCGGTTCCGTAATACATCAATGCGTAGCTATAGAAGCAAAAAGTATCATTCCTGCAGGAAGTGTAGTAAGAAAATGAAGCACGTACTTATCATAGCAGAGGCCGGAGTGAATCATAACGGTTCGATGGAGTTGGCGATGCGGCTGATAGATGCAGCTGCCGATGCAGGTGTGGATTATGTGAAGTTCCAGACCTTTAAGGCAGCGAACCTCGTGACGAAAGAAGCCAAGCAAGCAGAGTATCAGCAGCGCAATGCGCAAGATAATTCACAGTATGCGATGCTCAAAAAACTTGAACTATCGCAAGAGCAGCACTATGAGTTGATTGAGTATTGCAAGCAACGCGGTGTGCGGTTCTTGTCCACGGCTTTTGATTTCGAAAGTGTGGACTTTCTGCACTCGCTAAATTTGGGTGTATGGAAGATTCCATCGGGAGAGATAACGAACTATCCGTATTTGAGGAAGATTGCGCAATTTGGAGAACCGGTGATATTGTCAACCGGTATGAGTACAAACGAGGATATTGATGCAGCCATCCAAGCATTATGCGATAATGGTCTGAAGCCTGAGCAGATAACGCTGCTGCACTGCAATACGGAGTACCCGACACCGATGCAGGATGTGAATCTACGTGCGATGCAGCAGATGAGAGAAATGTTTGGTGTAGCGGTTGGGTATTCAGATCATACACCCGGCATTGAGGTGCCTATCGCTGCAGTCGCATTAGGTGCTGAAGTGATTGAGAAGCATTTCACATTGGATAGAACGATGCCAGGTCCCGATCACAAAGCATCACTCGAACCGCAAGAACTGAAAGCCATGGTGAGTGCGATACGTAATATAGAGCAAGCATTGGGAGATGGCGAGAAACGAGTGAGTGAGAGTGAGCGTAAGAACATGACGATTGCGCGCAAGAGTATTGTTGCTGCACGGGATATTATGCAAGGAGAATTGCTGACGGAAGAGAACTTGACAACCAAACGCCCCGGAAATGGTATATCTCCAATGCGTTGGAACGATGTGGTTGGATCAAAAGCCGTTCGTGATTTTAAAGTTGACGAATTGATAGAATTATGAGGAAAATTTGTGTTATAACAGGTACTCGTGCAGAGTTTGGATTGTTGAGCGGCTTAATGCGGCTTATTCAGCAGTCTGACTTGACGCAACTGCAAGTGATAGCAACCAATATGCACTTGTCGCCTCGTTATGGAAATACATATAAGGAGATAGAAGAGGCTAGGTTTGCAATTGACTACAAAGTGCCGATCTTAGATGATGCTGCGGCTGATAATGCCAACGAAACGCTGCTTGCCATGTCCCGTGCAATATCGGGATTCGCGGAAGCGTACGATGCATTGCAACCGGATTTGATTGTGGTGCTTGGTGATCGTTTTGAGATATTGGCTGCGGTGGAGAGTGCATTGATAAAGCAGATACCGATAGCGCATATTCATGGAGGCGAATTGACACTCGGAGCATACGATGATGCAATACGGCATTCGATTACGAAGATGAGTCACCTGCATTTTACCTCCACAGAGGAGTATCGAAATCGCGTCATTCAATTGGGCGAACAACCGGAACGTGTTTGGTATGTAGGCGCATTGGGAGTAGAGAATATCAAGAAGATTGAGCTTAAGGATAAGGCTGAGATTGAGAAAGAGATAGATTTTGAGATTAAGAATGAGGATAAGGTTAAGACGATATTGGTGACATACCATCCGGTAACATTGTCGAATCAATCCGGCAAGGAAGATATTGATGCGTTTTTGAGTGCTTTAGACGACTTCCCGGAATTGCGTGTTATCTTCACAATGCCCAACTCGGATAATGGTAGTAATGTGATTCGTGAAGCGATTGAAGAGTATGTAAGCCGAAACGATAAGCGTGCATGCGCACATACATCATTAGGAGTGAAACGCTATTTGTCCGTGATGAAGTATTGCGCAGCGGTGGTGGGTAATTCATCAAGCGGTATTTTGGAAACACCATCGTTCCATATCCCGACATTAGATATCGGTTCTCGTCAAGGTGGACGTATGGCCGCCGAATCGGTTTGGCATTGTGGAACGGATAAGCAATCAATCGTAGAAGGATTGAAGCATATCTTATCGGACGAGTTCCGTCAGAAAGCAGCTGCGGCTTCCAATCCCTACGAGAAAGAAGGCACAGCAGAGAATATATTTAACGTAATCAGTACTTATCCGCTGGATGGTATTACGCAGAAGCATTTTTATGACTTATGAGAAAAGGGCATTTGAATATATTGGTTATCGGTTTGGGTTCGATGGGTAAACGTCGTATTCGTTTGCTATCGGAGCGTCCGAATGTGACGATATATGGTGTAGATAGTAATCAAGACCGATGCAAAGAGGTGCAAGATACATTGCATGTGCAGTGCTATGAGAGTATAGATGCTGCGATGAATGCACAAGCGATAGAAGCTGCAATGGTATGTACATCTCCGCTATCGCATGCGAACATTATTCATGAGTGCTTGTTAAAAAAACTGCATGTGTTTACGGAACTGAATTTGGTGGCAGATCGGTATGATGAGAACATCGCTTTGGCAAAGGAGAATGGGGTAGTGCTATTTCTATCATCCACGTTCCTCTATCGTACAGAACCGGAATACATCATCGATACGGTAAAGCAAACGGAAGGTGCACTGAACTATAACTATCATATTGGACAGTACTTACCGGATTGGCATCCATGGGAGAGTTATAATAACTATTTCATCGGCAATCCGCGCACCAATGGTTGTCGGGAGATTATGGCAATTGAACTGCCTTGGCTTGTGACGTGTTTTGGTGGAATAAAGTCAGTACAGGTGCTTAAGAGTAAGAATACATCACTCAATATATCCTACAACGATAACTATCAACTGCTGCTAGAGCATACGAATGGTACAAAGGGAACTTTGTCGGTAGATGTAGTGGCACGTAAGGCTGTTCGACTATTTGAGGTATATGGCGAGAACTTGTATCTCACATGGGATGGTAAGCCGACAACTGTGAACCACTTTGACATTGAGAACAAGGCAGATCGGTTTGTGAATTTCGAGGATGCATCGGAGCACCGCGAGGGATATGCGGAGTTTGTGACCGAGAATCCATATCGCGAAGAGATAGCGGCATTCCTTGATGAGATTCAAGGTGTGCATAGTGCCAAATGGGATTTTGAGCGAGATAAAGAAGTATTATCCATCATAGATAAAATTGAAGCGTGAGTAAGCATTATAACATAGCATTTGTAGGCATTGGTTCCATCGGCAAAAGACATTTGAACAATGTGGAAACCTATCTTGAGCAACGTGGAGATACTTGTTCGATTGATTTATATCGATCGTCCATCAAGGATGATGTGGATGCGCGTTATCAGCAGTATCTCTATATGGATGTCTTACCGGCAGATAGGCAGTACGATATCGTGTTCGTAACCAATCCGACATCGCTGCACGAAGAGGCAATTCGTAAGTTTGAGCATCATACGAAGGCATTCTTTATTGAGAAACCGGTGTTTGATACCACGGAGATAGATAGCGCATGGTTAAAAAGCATCAAAGCAACATGCTATGTGGCATGTCCATTACGGTATAATCCGGTGTTACAATATGTTCATGAGTATGGTTTATGCGAAGATGCAATAGCTGTCCGTGCAATATGTTCAAGCTATTTGCCGGAATGGCGTCCCAATACAGACTATCGCCAATGCTATAGTGCTCATCGTGATATGGGTGGCGGAGTCGGAATAGATCTTATTCATGAATGGGATTATTTGACATGGTTGTTAGGAATGCCGGAAGAATGTCATTCTATTCAGACCAAAATTTCTAATCTGGAGATTGATAGTGACGATATTGCTATATATATAGCTAAAACGAAGAATACAAGCATAGAGGTACATTTGGATTATTTTGGACGAAAACCGATACGTCAGTTAGAGATATTCTTACCGGATGACACAATTAGGTGTGACCTTATACAAGGTTCAATCACCTATTTGAAATCAGGAAAACAACTGCAACTTGATTCAGAACGCAATGCGTTCCAAATGAAAGAAATTGCTCATTTCTTTGACATTGTGGATATGAAGATTGTTACAGACAGCAGTGCCAGACATGCATTACAAGTGCTTAAAATAGCAAAAGGAGAAACAATATGAACATATTATTTACATTATGCGGACGTGCCGGATCGAAAGGCGTGAAGGGTAAGAATGCACGTGAGTTCTGCGGCAAACCATTGGTATGGTATTCGATGGCAGCTATAGCATTATATAAAGAACGTTATGCCGGAGACGATACTATATCGATTGTTCTGAATACGGATAGCGAACCGCTGATTGATTTGGTGCAGCAAGTTCCGGCATTGGAAGTAGGAATCTTACGCAGAGACGAGAGTCTTGCCGGAGATAAGGTAGCGAAAGTGTCTGTCATATTGGATTGTCTCAATCGTGCCGAACAGATGTATGGTTTGAAATATGACATGGTGGTGGACTTGGATATCACATCTCCGCTTCGCACCGCAGAAGATGTGCGAAATGCAATTGTTCGCAAGGCACAACGTCCTGAGGTAGATGTGGTATATTCCGTTACGCATGCGCGTAGAAATCCATATTTTAATATGGTGAAAGAAGAGAATGGATTCTTTGGAAAAGCGATACCTTCGAACTTCACCACCCGCCAAGAAGCACCGGTGTTTTATGATATGAATGCATCTATCTATGCCTATTCACCGGATGCGCTTCGTAATAAGGAACATGCCACCTTCTTCAATTCCAATTGCGATGCGGTGGTGATGTTCGATACCGGCATCTTGGATATCGATTCGGAGGAGGATTATGACTTGATGCAAGTGATTGCCAAGTTCCTCTGGACGAACAAAGATGGTTACAAGGATGTATACCATAAAGTTAATATTTTGAACTAATTAAATTTACAAACATATGAAATATTGTACAAAATGCGTGATGCCGGATACGCGTCCGGGAATCAAGTTTGATGAGCAGGGTGTTTGTTCTGCTTGTCGTAGTTATGAACATCGTAGTCAAGTAGATTGGGAAGCACGTTGGAAAGAATTTGAACAGTTGTGCGATAAATATCGCGGCATGAACGGCCCTAATGGCTATGATTGTATTATAGCTGTGAGCGGTGGAAAGGATAGTCATTTCCAAGTCTATCTAATGAAAGAGGTTATGCATATGAACCCGTTGCTTGTCTCAGCAGAAGATAACTTCAAGATGACGGAAGCAGGAAAGCATAATATAAAGAATATTAGTGAGGCTTTCGGATGTGATTTGATCACGATGAAACCCAATATTGCCGCGCAGAAGAAAATTATGCGTTATACATTCGAAAAATATGGCAAACCGACCTATTTTGTAGATAGATACATCTATACATATCCTCTGCATATGGCAGCAAAATTTAACTTGCCGTTATTAGTGTATGGAGAAAATGTAGGTTGGGAATACGGAGGCGCTGACGGTGTAGAAACATATTCAGCCAGAGATATTATCAAAAATGGTGTAGCAAGCGGCATTGATGAACAAGAACTGATTGCCAATACCGGAGTCAGTGCAAAAGAATTGAATTTCTTTTACGCACCAAGCGAAGAGGAATTGAATAAATTAGACCCTATATATATTAGTTACTTTACTCCATGGAATAGTTTTAAAAACTATGAAATGGCTAAGCGTTTCGGATTCCATGATTTAACCCATGAATGGATTCGAACACATCATGTTGAGCAATTTGATCAAGTTGACAGTCCTGCATATCTTGTGCATTCTTGGATGAAATATCCGAAATTTGGTCATGCGAGTGCAACAGACTATGCAGCACGTATGGTGAGATATGGAATGATAAGTCGTGATGAGGCCATCAAAATGGTCAATGAGCATGATGGAAATCTGGATCCGAGAAGCGTACGTGAATTTTGTGAATTTTTGGGTTATACAGAGCGTGAATTCTGGCAAGTAATAGATAGCCACTATAACCGAGATCTATTTAAAAAGGATGAATGTAATAAATGGGTTCTCAAAGAGCCATTAAAATAATAGCAAATAATGGGAGTAGAATGCCTTATCTCATATGGTTCTAATATCCGGCAGGCCTTACAAGTCTTAAATAATATAGGCTCAATAGAGCAAACATTGTTTGTCATTGATGCGAATAAGCATGTTGTCGGTACATTGACGGATGGAGATGTTCGTCGTGGATTGGTGAATGGAGCGGCACTGGAAGATAACGTGGAGAATATCATGCATAAAAACTTCCGTAGTATAAAGGAAGATGATGTTAGAAATGTAGGACTAATAAAATCTCTGCGTGAATCCGGAATACACTATATTCCAGTTACTGATGACAACGGCGTTTTTATTCGGACACTCAATCTGTTGAAAATTAGGTCGCTGTTACCAATAGATGCAGTGATTATGGCCGGAGGCAAAGGAGAGCGTCTGCGTCCGCTGACGTTGACGACTCCTAAACCGCTCTTGCCTGTCGGAAATAAAGCAATAATTGATCATAATGTAGATCGGTTGATATCGTATGGTGTTGAGCATATATCGGTGACAGTGAACTATCTGGCAGAGCAATTGGAAGAACATTATAAAGAGCCGCATCAGGATGTGCAGATAGAATGCGTACGCGAACCGAAGTTCTTAGGCACGATGGGAGCAGTGCGGCTCGTAAAGAAATTCTATAACGACGTAGTGCTGGTCATGAACTCAGATTTGTTTACGGATATCGATTTCGAAGACATGTATCTACATTTTATTGAGAATAATGCTGATATGTCTATCGCTGCTGTGCCTTATACCGTATCTATCCCATTTGGTATCTGCGATTTGGAAGGACGCGATGTGAAGGGCATTGTGGAAAAACCGACGTATAACTACTACGCCAATGCCGGTATCTATATGCTGCGTCATGAGGTGCTGGACACTATTCCGGAAGGCGAGTTCTTTAACGCAACAGATATGATTGATGCACTGGTGCAGAAGAAGAGTAAGGTAATTCGTTATCCGCTGAAGGGCACGTGGATTGATATTGGCAGTATGAGCGAATATCAAAAGGCGCAAGATTTAGACAGGAGGTATAATTAAAAATAATGTATCAATATGTATAATGTGTTAATAGTTGGAGCCGGACAATTAGGAAGCCGACATCTCCAGGGGGTTAAAAAAGCCAAAGAAGAGTTAGATATTTGGGTATGCGATATCAATCCGGAATCGTTATGGGTAGCTGAGGAACGTTATGAACAAATTGAAGCCACTACATCTAAAGTAGCGCACTTTATTGATAACATTGACGCAGCACCAAAAGATATTGATGTGGCTATAATTCCATCTACGTCAATGTCGCGTTGTGCTATTGTGGAGAATTTGCTCAAGAATCATAATGTGAAATATATGATCTTAGAAAAGTTCTTATTCCCACGAATGGCAGATTATGAGAAAGTGTCTGCGTTATTGAAGGCTTCTAAAACAAAGGCATATGTAAATTGCCCTATGCGTATATATGAATCATATTATAAAATTGCTCAGATGATAGATGGCAATTCTCTGATTCATTATGTAGCTGAAGGACGAGATTGGGGATTGTGCTGCAATGCAATTCACCATATTGATATGTTCATGAATTTAACACAGGAGCATTCGTATAGCGTAAATCTTGAAAAGGTTATTCCTGAGGTAATACCAAGTAAGCGAAACGGCTACATCGAGTTGCGAGGAACAATGCGCTTTGAAACACCGAAAGGAAGTACATTGACATTGATTTCTGATTTGGAGCACGAGGAAGGTTACTTGGTACGGCTACAAAACGGAGAAACATTATATGTAGTAAATGAGGCTACCGGAGATGTTAAGATTAATGATGAGCTGATTCATACACACACACCCTATCAGAGCGAGTTGTCGGGAGCAGTTGTGGATACGCTCATTAATATCGGAACATGTGGATTGACGACATATGAAGAATCGAAGGAGTATCATAAATTATTCTTATCAGCAGTTTTGCCCTATGTGAACAAATTACAAGGGTGTGACTCAGATTGTTGTCCTATCACTTAAAAATTTAAGAATATGAAAAATATTTGGATTATCGGAGCCGGATATGTGGCTAAAGAGTACGCAAAGGTGCTTAACGCTTTAGGACGTGAATATGAAGTTATTGGTAGAGGACAAGAGAAGGTTGATGCGTTCATCAAGGAAATAGGTCATGATGCCATCGCTGGTGGTTTAGAGGCATATCTATCCACAAAACCTGAAGTGCCGGAGTTTGCGATAGTAGGTACTAACGAATGTGCATTAGCTAACAATTGTAAACTGCTAATGCAATATGGAGTACGGAAGATTCTATGTGAGAAGCCTGGATTCTTATATCCGGAAGAATGTGCAGAGGTGGCAGAGATGACGCGACAAACTGGTACGGCTTTATACTTGGCATATAACCGTCGTTTCTTTGCATCTACGATGGAAGCAGAGCGAATTATTGCTGAAGATGGAGGTATTAAGTCCTTTAACTTTGAGTTTACAGAGTGGGGACATGTAATCGCTACCTATAACTTTAGCAAAGAAACGTTACATAACTGGTTTTATGCTAATTCTACTCATGTAATTGATTTGGCCTTTTTCTTAGGGGGGGAACCTAAAATTATGGATAGTCATGTGGCCGGAGAAATATCGTGGCATAAACCGGCAGTGTTTACCGGTTCAGGAGTGACAGAAAAGGGGGCCTTATTCTGCTACCAAGCCAATTGGGCAGCACCAGGAAGATGGGGAGTGGAGTTGTTGACGGCCAAACATAGATTATATCTCCGTCCGATGGAGCAACTGCAAATACAAAATATAGGTAGCGTAGCTATTAATCCCGTAGAGATAGATGACTCTCTGGACAAAGAATTTAAGCCAGGCTTTTATCGAGAAACGAAAGCATTCCTAAATGGCGATTATAGCCGAATGTGTTCCATACAAGAACAATGCGAACATGTTGCTACCATCTACACGAAAATAATGGGAAAATAATGAAAAAACTGCTTGTTGTATCAGCGTCAGAATCTCTGGCTCGTCACGAACCGGAGGTGACCTATTGGGAAGATACATACCCCTATCTATTGTCATCTGAATATCGAGTGTATCAGCATTCAGTAGGTGGTGCACGCGTGGACGAATTAGATGATGCGTGTTTGGCATACCTGCGTCAATTCCGCCCGGATATAGTAATTTTAAATTCTGGATTAGTTGATTGTGCTCCGCGTGCATATAAGTGGATAGAAGAACGTATATTCGAGGCATATTGGTTTCCTCGGAAAATACGTAATCTGATATCTAAAACTATAACTACGCGTAAGCTGCGTGCTATGCGTAGAGTAGTTGAAACGCCGATTAATCATTTTAAGGCACGTTGTGAAGAGATCCGAGATACATTCCCGCAAGCACAAGTGTATTGCATTGGAATACTACCTCCATTAGATCGATATGAAGAGGTAAATCCTGGCATTACTGTCAATGTAAAGGCATATAATGATGTTCTTAAAAATGTATTTGGGAATCATTATATCAGTATAGACGGAATCCCCAAGGAAGGCATTATGACTGACTTGCAACATCTTAACCAATTGGGACATAAATATGTCTATGAGCGAATTATGAATGCAATAAATGACAAGTGATACGAAGAAACATAAGGTGATTATAATGGTGCAGAGTCCATTGACGACACGATGGGAGTCGTATTTCTGTATGGATGCATTGAGTCGCGTATTTGATTTGGAATATTGGGATTGTTCCCAAGTTGCGTATCCAGCCTTCTTTGCATCAACGGTTTTGGAACGCCCATATACCGTTACCATTACATCGATGGAGATGTTGCGAGATAACTTACAACGTTTGCCATCTGATACCTTATTGTTGTCCGATATACACTTTATTAATCAAAATAGAGCGTTCCATAAATTAGTCGGGAAATATATCTCTAATTGTATCCGTTTGGATATGTGGTGCTATTCCTTAGGGATAATGCCTTTGCAACATGAGCAAGATATTCCAATTTCTAATCGGAAATCTCTAAAGCAGATACTATATCAATCGGATAGCATACGCCTATTGGTTAAGTTCCTTCGGTTTCATGGGGATGAACGGTTTAAGAGAGAGTGGCAACTTGTTCAGCAGGAGCGCTCTATTCGTAAAGAGGAGAAGGAAGTACGTGATTGCGAACGGTGCTATCAGCATGTGCTGCAAATTACCACAAAGCCGCATCAGACATACTCCATACTACATCCCGATGTGGAGAAATATTATCAGATTCGTGATTTAGAAGCATCGAGGAAAGATAGGTTTGTAGTATACTTAGATAATTATTATCCTTTACACCCAGATTTGGATGAGTCCGAACCGGAATTGAAGCACGCTCAATTGGCTTTAACATTCTTTCAATCGATCAATCGGTTCTTCGCAGAAGTGGAAACGCAGATGGATTGTAAAGTAGTTATCGCTGCACATCCGGTAGCAGATTATAGTAATAATCCCTTTGAAGGGCGAGAGATTATATTTGGTCAAACAGCAGAGCTAATACGTGATAGTATTGCTGTTTGTTTGATACATACTGCATCTGCGAATTACATTGCTATGTTTGACAAACCGCTTGTTATATTGGAGTGTGATGCAACCCGGAAATCGAAAATGTTGACTGGTAGTATATGTCATCTGTCGAATTTTGTACGCATTCCCATTCACGATATGGATACAGAATGCGATAGAGTTGCAGAGTTATTTCGTAGTATGGATAGGAAAAATAGAGCGTATTTTATAAAGTCATTTATAGATGAATCCATCCAGCAGTCCAACGAATATACAATACCGATACATGTGAACAATATATATAAATCCTTATATAGTGATAGAACTCAAATATAAATAATGATGGAGAAACGAATATTACATATATTAGCGGATGATAAGTTCTCTGATTATGCTATTGAGCAATTCGATAGTCTTTCTACTCCATCTGATTATGCGTTAATCGTAACTGATGGAGAGGAGGCTTTGGTGAAGTTTAGAGCCAAGACGACAATAATGCGTAGGGGAGATAAGGTGTATAATAAGATGTTAGAATCATTATCTCACTACAAAGCAATTATTCTGCATGGTATGTTCTGGTTGTACGATTATGAAATACTGACGAAAATACCAGCAACTGCGAAAGTAGCATGGGTAAACTGGGGCGGAGAGATATATGGTCGTAATGATGTGTATTATGATTTTCTATCTCTTGCTTCGCGCATTGCAGAAACTATTCATACATGGAAAACTTCTCTAAGAAAAGGATACCTGAATCCACATTATGAATTGCCGATAGAGGTGTTCCGTCGTGTCGATTATTGCTTAACCGACGAGCGAGAGGAATATGAATATGCACGCAATTATCTGCAGAAACCGAATTTGAAGTATCTCATGTACAATTATTATACACTGGAGGATATGATAGGTGTACTGATTGATAAGCGATGTAAGGGGACTGACATATTTATGGGTAATTGTTCATTTAACGAGTGTAATTATTGGGATTCAATGCCACTCGTTTCTAAACTAAAATGTCGTGGACAAAAGGTAATTATTCCGTTGAGTTATGGTTCTCCTTGGGTTAAGAATGGCGTGGTGCGATTGGGTAAATGGTTGTATGGAAAAGATTTTATGCCCTTGGTTGATTTTCTGCCGCGTGAACAATACAATGAGTTGATATGCAATTGCAGTACGATGATTATGCCGCATTATGCGCCGAGAGCACAGGGAAATATAATCACGGCATTGTGGCTCGGTATGCGCGTGTATCTGAGTGAGCACAATATGACGTATCATTACTTCAAGCGTCTTGGATGCACGGTCTATTCGATAGAGAAGGATTTAAAGAGCAGCAACAAAGAACGCTTTACACCTATGACGGATGAGGAACTGAAAATTAATCGCAAAATCATCTATGCCACCTATTCCAAAGAGGCAACGATGAAGGCAGTAAAAAATATAGTGGATACATTAGTAAAGAATTAGTGAATTAGAGAATTAAAGAATTAGGGGATCATTAACTCATTAACTCACTAACTCATTAACCATTAAAAGATATGATACAAACAAGTGACATAGCCAATGGCATCCAAACATCGTTCACACGGCAGTTGTTTAACTTGGCGAAGCAATATGACGATGTGATTGATTTTACGTTGGGCGATCCGGATGTGCAACCGCATCAAGCCATCAAAGATGCGGCGTGTGCTGCCATTCAGCAGGGCAAGACGCGTTATTCACAGAATGCCGGTCTGCTCGAACTGCGCCAAACGATTCACGACTATTACCTCCGCAAGGAAGGACTGTCGTACAATCCCGAAAACGAGATTCAAGTCTCGGTAGGAGCCATGGAAGGATTGTATCTGGCACTCTTGGCAATGCTCAATCCGGGAGATGAAGTGATTATCCCAGCGCCGTACTACGTCAACTACACGCAGATGGTGGCGATGTGCCATGCCGTGCCGGTGATTGTGGATAATCCGGAGGTAAAGGATTTACATTATCGTCTCGAAGATATTGCTGCGGCTATTACTTCGCGCACACGAGCCATCATGATCAATACCCCGGGCAACCCGACTGGAGTTGTTCTCTCGCAAGAACTGCTGCATGGCATTGCCGACATGGCTATCCAACACGACTTGGTAGTCATCTCCGATGAGGTATATAAGTGCCTTGTATATAACCAAACGGAATGGAAGAGCATTGCATCGTTCGAAGGCATGCGTGAACGCACCCTCATCATCAACTCTCTCTCAAAGGAGTTCTGCATGACCGGTTACCGTATCGGTTACGTGCTTGGTCCGAGCGAAGTTATCACTTCCATGACCAAACTGCAGGAGAATGTCGCTGCTTGTGCTCCACTTCCAAGCCAGTATGCCGCAATCGAAGCATTAGGTAGCAAGGAGGATTATTCGAAGGATATGGTGTCGATTTTTACCGAGCGCAAGAACTGTATCGTAGAGGGTATTCAATCTATAGAAGGTCTATCCTGTTTACCTCCGGATGCAACATTCTATTTGATGGTGGATATCTCGAAGACGGGGATGAATAGTGTGGACTTTGCAATGGAACTACTGAAGGCTGTTCAGGTAGCAGTTGTTCCTGGCATTACGTATGGCAAGTGCTGCGATAATTACATCCGCATCGCTTTCACTCGCGAAATCCCTTATATACAAGAAGGAGTGACGCGAATAAAGTCCTTTATGAAAAGTCTGAATTCTGAAAACTGAACACTATATGCAGAAGCAGAAGAAATTATTAATAATGCCGGCAGGATTGGTGCACATGCACTGCATTCGCCAAGCTGTTGAGATGGGCTA
>Ga0310786_10001725_pt1 | contig 35028 bp, 29 predicted proteins | sample AusTroGonzalo_MG_FD_203881 | JGI IMG/M metagenome (GOLD analysis project Ga0310786, IMG submission 203881) | Bovine rumen microbial communities from tropical cattle in Woodstock, Queensland, Australia - Gonzalo_03 (v2) (version 2) | ecosystem: Host-associated > Mammals > Digestive system >... | reverse complement strand
GCTTCTGCAACTTTTTCCTTTCCCTCCGACGAACTATCGAGTCCATTCTCGGGAAAGGAAAGTTGCAGGAACAACACAGGGGATTAACATACAAAAACGCCGTGCGGGAGCTCCGCACGGCGCGCATTTCACAAGCCTTGACGGCAGGCCGACAATTACTTCTTCTCGACCTTCTTGGGCTGCGCCTCGACCTTCTTGGGCTGCGCCTCTACCTTCTTGGGCTGCGCCTCTACCTTCTTGTCCATTGCTTCGACATTTTTGGTCTCTTCTTCGATCTGCTTCTTGAGAGCGCGGGCCTGCTTGTCCTGCTCCTCGATGAGCTTCACGAGCTTGGCCTGGCTGTACTTGAGGCTGATGACGACCTGCTTGCCCTTGGACTCGATCTTGATCGCCTTGAGCACCTCGACGGCTTCCTTCATCTCGGCCGAAGCGTCCTTGTCTTCGGCGAGCGCCCCGGCGAGCGCATTGGCCTGCTTGTACAGGGCGTCGAGCTGCTTCGCGGCCTTGCCCGCCGCTTCGGCGGTCTTGTATTCGCCAGTCACCTTGAGTTCGAGATCCTCGCCGGCGTCATAGAGGTTGATCTTGACCACGTCCAGCTCGGCATGGAGGTCGCGGTACTGCGCAGCTTCTTCCGACGCGAGGAGCGCCTTGACGTTCTTCGGAAGATCGACCTTGTAGGCGACGCTGACCAGCGCCTTGGCGTCGACCGCCTTGGTCAGGGCGTTCGCCTTCGCCGCCTTGAGCGTAGTGACGATCAGCTTGTCGCCCTTGCCGTAGCAGGTCTGGATGGTGTTCTTGTCCAGCAGGATGACGGCCGCGCCGTTTTCGCGCGAGACGAACGCCTCTTTGCCTTCGATCTTGTCGGTGGAGAAATCCGGAGCCTTGCGGCCCATGTCTTTGAACAGCTTTTTCTGCTCTTCGAAGGTCTTCTGCATGTCCTTCTTGACGGAAGCGAAGATCTTTTCCGCCACGCCGCCCTGACCGCGGTAGATCCCGCTGATCACCGGAGCGTCTTCGCTCGAGTCGACGAAGAAGCACGTTTCGCCCTGCAGCGCCTGATTGACGTCGATGCCTTCCTTTTTGGCGTTCTCCACCACATCTTCGTAAGCGAGCGTCTTCTTGAAGGCCTTGAAGACCTTGGTCTTGGTGATGGCGCGGCCGTTGACGGCGGCGATGGCGTCGGTGCCTTTAGGAGCGTACTGCGGCAGCGGCTTGTTTTTGAAGATGAAGATCGCGGCGACGATCGCGATGACGGCGATCAGCAGCACGATGATGACGGGGGCGGCGCTTTTCTTGCAGCAGCAGGAGCACTCGGGCTTGGTTTCGGGAGCGTTTTCCATGATCTTTTCCTTTTTTTCTGGCCGCCGCTCCGGCGACTGGCGCGGAAGACGGCGGCGGTTGAATGGTTTGGATGCCGATGGGAACTAATATAATTTCGACATCGGGGCAATTCAATGCGCCCGGAGATTTTTTCCGAAATTATTTGTTCTTTTGCCTCCGCGGACAATCCTGCCGGTTGCGGCAGATCCGAACGGCGGCGGCGAGTAAAACCGTTTTAACTATCGTTATTTCTGTTGCAAGGCTGCGCGAAAAGCATAGGCCCGGCTCCGCCTTTTACGGCGGAGCCGGGCAGGTGCAGGGGCCGCGCCCCTGCCGGGGATCAAAGGGCTAGCCCTTTGCGGGGCGCGACGGGAGTCGCATCGGACGAAAAATTAGCGTAACTAGTGTTGCCGGCGACGAAGGAAGCAACAGGTGCCATATAGTGTGGCACACCGTTCATCGCCCGAGCGAGGACGGCACAGCCGTCCGAAGCAGGTGCAGGGCGAGCCCTGCCGCAAGGGGATCCGGGGGGCGCGGAGCACCCCGGACGCCGGTGCGCGCGACAAACGACGGCGTGAGACAAAAAAACCGGACATCACATGGATCTCATGCAATATCCGGGATGTTTTTTGCAACGGTCGTTTCGGTGTCGCTTGAGTCGATCAGTCGAACTGGGCGTTGTCGACTTTGCGGCCGACGAGGATCTCGGCGATCTGGACGGCGTTGAGCGCCGCGCCCTTGAGCACCTGATCGCCGGCGACGAAGATGTCCAGCCCGCGCTTGTCGTCGCGCGAGATATCCTGCCGGATGCGTCCCGCGAGGACGTCGTACTTGTTGGTCGCGTCGACCGGCATCGGGTAGAGGAACTTGGCGGGATCGTCGACGACCGTGACGCCCGGAGCCGCGGCGAGGATGGCGCGCGCTTCGTCGGGGGTGATCTCGTTTTCGAATTCGAGGTTCAGCGCTTCGGAGTGGGCGCGCAGCACCGGCACGCGGACGCAGGTGCAGCTGACGCGGATCGAATCGTCGTGGAGCATCTTGCGCGTTTCGTTGAGCATCTTGAGCTCTTCCTTGGTGTAGCCGTTGGGCTGGAAGGCGTCGATGTGCGGGATCAGATTGAAGCCGATGCGGTGGACGAAGGCGCGCGGTTCGATCGGCTGATCGTCGAGCAGCTGACGCGTCTGGAGCAGCAGTTCCTGCATCCCCTTGGCCCCGGCGCCGCTGGTGGCCTGATAGGTCGAGGCGACGAGGCGGCGGAGCTTCTTCGCCCGGTGCAGCGGGGCGACGGCGACGAGCATTATGATCGTCGAGCAGTTGGGGTTGGCGATGACGCCGTTGTGCTTGGCGACGTCCTCGGGGTTGACCTCGGGAACGACCAGCGGCACGTCGGCTTCGAGGCGGAAGGCGCTGGAGTTGTCGATCATCACGGCGCCGGCGTCGGTCACCGCCTTGCGGAACTGCTTCGAGACGTCGCCGCCCGCCGAGAAGAGCGCGATGTCCACGCCCTTGAACGAGGCGTCGGTCATCTCTTCGATGACGACCTTTTCGCCGCGGAAGGTCGCGGTCTTGCCCGCCGACCTCGCGGAGGCGAGCAGTTTGATTTTGGAGACGGGGAAGTTTCTCTTTTCCAGCGTGTTGATCATCTCCACGCCGACGGCGCCGGTGCATCCGGCGACGGCAACGCAATATTCCTTGCTCATAATACCGTTTCTTTCATGTTTGGCCAATTGAACGCGGTTCACTATACAAGTCGTTGTCAATGCGACGGAAAACCGCAACCTAAATCGGACATAATATAACATCCGGACTTGAAAAATTCAATCGCGCGGACTATATTCACCTTTCATTATGGAGACACGGGATTTCAACATCGCGGAATTGGGCGTTCCCGAGCTGGAGGCGCTGATCCGCTACCACAACCGCCGCTACTGGGAACTCAACGAGCCGGAGATCGAGGACGCGCGCTACGACGAACTGGTGCGCCGTCTGGCGGAACTCGCCCCCGGCCACGAACTGCTGAAAGAGATTTTGTCGCCCGCGGTCGAGAGCTCCGGCAAGGTGCGCCACAAGGAGCCGATGCTCTCGCTCGACAAAGCCTACTCGCTCGATGAGGTGCTGAGCTGGGCGGCGAAGTTCCGGCGCACGCCGGGCGAGGAGCTGCTCGTCGAGCCCAAGTACGACGGCATCAGCGTCAACTACGACGGGCGCGTGCTCTCCACCCGCGGCGACGGCGAAGTCGGCGAGGACGTTTCCGACAAGATACCGCTCGTCGAATTGGAAGCTCCCGGTTACCGGGGGCCGCTGGACCGCCCCGCGCGCGGCGAGCTCGTGATCCGCGACGACGACTTCCGCGAGCTGTACTCCAATATCCGCAAGAAGGACGGCGGCATCTACAAGAACTCCCGCAACGCCGTGGCGGGGATCATGGGGCTCAAGGACATCACGCCCATGCTCGTCCAGCACGCCAAGCTCACGCTCGCGGATTACGGCCTCGTATCCTTCCGCGTCCGCGCCGACGAGCTCGCGGAAAAGTGGGAGGGCTTGAAGGAGCATCTGGCCCGTCTGCCCTATCCGCAGGACGGGATCGTCATAAAACTCGCCGACGCCGCCTACCGCGCTTCGCTCGGCAACACCGCGCACCACCCGCGCGGCGAGATCGCCTACAAGTTCACGAACCAGTCGTGCGAAACGACGCTGCTCGACGTCGAGTGGAGCTTCGGCAAGAACAACCTCACCCCGGTCGCGATCCTCGCGCCGGTGGAGCTTTCCGGCATCACCGTCAGGCGCGCGAGCCTGCACAACGTCCAGAACCTGATCGACATGGACATAATGATCGGCGACACCGTCACGGTGGAGCGCGCGGGCGACGTCATCCCCTACATCTCGGCGCGAAAGCCGGGGGCGCGGCGCCGGAGCGCGATCATCGACAAGTGCCCGTCGTGCGGGGCGGAGCTGATCCGGCGCGGGCCGGAGCTCGTCTGCCCCGCTTCCGAGTGTCCCGAAACGGAACTCCAGCGGCTGCTCGCCGCACTGCGGAGCTTCGGCGTGGAGCGCCTCGGCGAACCGACTTTGCGCAAGCTCATGAAATCCTGCGGCATAAGGCGCGTCGCCGATCTCTTTTCGGTCACGGCGGAGGATCTGCTCAAGATCGAGGGCTTCCAGAAGAAGTCGGCGGAAAATCTCGTCGGCGAGATACGGAAGGCGCGCCGCGTCGACGAGTACAAGATCATCGCTTCGCTCAACATCCCCAACGTCGGCGCGAACATCGCCAAGAAGATGCTCGAAGACCACACCCTCGACGAATTGCGGAACATGAGCCCGGAGGAGCTGGTTCAGCTCGACGGCGTGGGGCCGGAACGGGGCAACGCCATCGCCCGCGAGTTCGCGGCCCAGCGGGAGTATCTGGACGAGCTCGTCGGTGCGGTCGAGGTCGTCCGCCCGAACGCGGCGGGCGGCGGCGCTTCGGCGCGCGGCAGGATCTGCTTCACGGGCAAGATGCCGGAAAAGCGCTCGTTCTACGAGGAGCTGGCGAAGCAGGCGGGATTCGAACCCGTCGACGCGGTCACGAAGGAGCTCGCTCTCTTGGTCGCCGCCGATCCGGCGGCTTCGGGCGGCAAGCTCAATACCGCGCGCAAAAACGGGATCAGGATCGTGTCGCTCGACGAGTTCCTCAAGTCGCTCGACACGCAGGAGGGGACCGGCGCTGCTCCGTCGGAGCCGCCGCCGGAAACGCAGTACAAAGACGATCTTTTCGGAGATATATGAACCCAAAAACGGAGACCATCATGGAAGACACCAAACCCCGCAAGCGCCCGTCCTGGGACGAATACTTCATGTCGATCGCGCAGGTCGCCGCCTCGCGGAGCAACTGCCGCCGCCGTCAGGTCGCGGCGGTGCTGGTGCGCGACTGCCGGATCATCTCGACCGGCTACAACGGCACCCCGCGCGGGATCAAGAACTGCGACGAGGGCGGCTGTCCGCGCTGCAACTCCGACACCCCCTCCGGGCACGACCTCGCCACCTGCCTCTGCAGTCACGCCGAGGAAAACGCCATCGTTCAGGCGGCGTACCACGGGATCATGGTCAAGGGCTCGACGCTCTACACTACCTTCAGCCCGTGCCTGCTCTGCGCCAAGATGATCGTCAACGCCGGGATCGAAGAGGTGGTCTACCACGCGCGTTACAGCATCGACGAAGTGTCGCTGTCGCTGCTGCGCGAAGCGGGGGTGCGGGTGCGTCCGCTCCGCCGCGAGGGGGACGCGCTGTGAACGCCGCCGAACTGCCCGAAACGGGACTGCTGACGCTCGAAGCGGCGCAAAGGTGGCGCGAAGATCTGCGGCGGGCGGACCGGAAGCTCGTCGTCACCAACGGGTGCTTCGACATCATGCACCGCGGCCACGCCGCATACTTGCGCGAAGCCCGGATGCAGGGCGACGCGCTGCTGGTGCTGATCAACTCCGACGCCTCGGTGAAAAAGCTCAAAGGCGAAAAGCGCCCGGTGGTGAGCGAAGCCGACCGCGCGTACATGCTCTGCGCGCTCTCCAGCGTGGACCGGGTGGTGATCTTCGATTGTCTGCGCTGCGACCGGGAACTTGCCGCCATTGCGCCGGACGTCTACGTCAAGGGCGGCGACTACACGTTGGAAAAACTCGATCCGACCGAGCGCGCCGCGCTGGAAAAGGCGGGGACGAAGATCGTCTTCAAGCCGTTCATCCCCGGCTTTTCGACCACCGCGCTCATCCGACGCATCCTCGACGCCGAGAAGAACTGACCGTTCGTCACGACGAAAAACGCCCGCTCCGGATTTTTCCGAAGCGGGCGTTTGCGTTTACGGCGTCCGTCTTACAGCGAAGTGAACTGGACGATCACCCGCCTGCCGGTGGGATGGACGAACTCCACGTTGGTCGTGCCGCGGTACATGCCGTTGAGCTCGATCTTCGCGTAGGAGCGGCCCTTGTGCTTGTGCTTCAGCTCGATGCGGCAGATGCGCGGATCGTATCCGGGGGCGACGGACCACCACTGGCCGCGGTGCTCGCCCAGCTTGAAGGTGATGTCGCTGCCGGCGGCGACGCTCGCCTGGAACACCGAGACCGGCGGCAGGCTTTCGAGCGTATAGAAGCCCTCGTGCGTCAGCATCTGGGCCTGCGGCGGCGGAGGCGCGACCGGGACCGGAGCCGGAGCGGGCGCCGGGGCCGGACCGTAGTGCATTTCCGCTTCGACGTCGGAGAAACGGGCGAAGCTGCCCGGTTCGGCGGTCAGCGTGATCCGGACGTAGGCGACGCCGGGGGCGTTGATCGGGAAGTTGAATTTGATCCGGCTGTCGATGTTCGTGAGCTGCCACGGCTGCTTGCCGCTCTGGATGACGGTCCGCCGCGAGGCGTCGAAGGCCTCGAATCCCAGCGCGGCGACGCCCCGGCCGTTGACGTCGGCTTTGACTTCCAGCACGCCCGGGCCGATCTGCCGCAGATCGGATACGGCGATCTTGGGGGCGTTCGGAGCGGCGATCAGTTCGAGCGTCTGCTTGCCGTGGCGCCGCGGGAACAGCCGCGCGCCGCCGCCGGGCGAACAGCTCCAGCCGGGGACGACGTGGTGACGGCTCGGTACGCCGCGGAAGTCGCCGTTGATCGGCAGGTCCTGCCCGGCTTCGGCGCAGAGCGCCGCGCCGAGGATCGCGCCGGTCGCGAAGATGCTTTTGAACAGGTTTTTCATGGTGTCCGTTCCTTTCGTGGACTTTCGTTGCGGGGCTTTTCCCCTTCTTGCGGAAACTAATATAGCCCCCGCGCCGCGGATTTTCAACAGATCGCCGCGCCGGACTTGGAATTTTCACGCGGCGCGGTATATTATAGACGGGAAGCCCCGCGCGGGCTTTCATGGGGGGGATCCGCAAGATGACCGAAGAAGAAAAAAGACGCGCCATGCTGCTGGGGCTGGGCTTCGACAACGACGACGGCAAGAAACGCATCACCAACGGTGACAACTTCTGTCTGGTCGGCGGCAGCGAGGAAACGCACGAACGCATGACCGAAACGGTCATCAAGTTCAACGAAAAGCTGTCGCGGCGCGGCAAGGATCTCCACGAACTTTCCGGCGAAGAGTTCACCGATCTGATGCGCGAAGCGTCGGAGCAGTGAAAGACCTTTCCGCCATGGCCGCGCCCACCATCCGCGAATTGTTCGCAAACGGCGTCGCCGAGCTGGAAAAGCTCGGCGTCGAATCCGCCGCTTCTGAGGTGAAACTCCTGCTTTCGGACGCGTGCGGGGCGTCCCCCGCCGAGGCCGCCTTTTCCGACCGCGCCGCGACCGCCGAAGAAACGGAGCGTTTCCGCTGGTTCCTGCGCCGCAGACTCGGCGGCGAGCCCGTGCAGTACGTCCTCGGGCACGCGTACTTCTACGACCTCGATCTGGAGGTCTCCCCCGCCGTGCTGATCCCGCGCCCCGAGACGGAGGTGCTCGTCGACCGGGTGCTCGAAAAACTGCCGGAGGGGGGCGCTCTGCTCGACCTCGGCACCGGTTCGGGCGCGATCGCGCTTTCGGTCGCGCGCCGCCGCCGCGACGCGCGGGTGACGGCCGCCGACGTTTCCGAAGCCGCGCTGGAAGTCGCCCGGCGCAACGCGAGCAGGATCGGGGCCGAAGTGGAATTCGTCCTTTCCGACCTCTTTTCCGGACTGGCCGGGCGGCGCTTCGACGTCGTCGCGGCGAATCTCCCCTACGTTCCCGAGGAGGACCGTCCGCTTCTCGCCCCCGAAGTGGCGCTGCGCGAGCCCGCCGTCGCGCTCTTCGCCCCGGACGGCGGCTTCGCGGTGATCGGCCGCGCGCTGAAAGCTCTGCCGGAGCACCTCGTCCCCGGCGGCTTCGCGATCTTCGAACTCGATCCGCGGCAGGCGGCCCGCGCGGCGGAGACGCTCGAAAGGCTCGGCTTCGCCGCCGGGATCCGGCGCGACCTCGCCGGACGCGAGCGCTTCGCGGAAGGCGTGAAGCGATGAACTTCCGCCGGAGCAGGGCCGCGCACCTCCGCCTCGGCCGCGCCGGGGAACGCGCCGCCGCGCGCTATCTGGAGCTTTGCGGATGCCGCATCCTCGCCAGAAACGCCCGCACCTTCGGCGGCGAACTCGACATCGTCGCCCTCGACGGCGGGGTGCTGCTCTTCGTCGAAGTCAAGACTCTGCGCGAAAAGCCGGGGTTTTCCCCGATCGGCAACCTCTCGCCCGCCCAGCGCCGCCGCAACCTGCGCGCGGCGATGCACTACATGGCGCTTCTGCCGCGGCGGACCGTCGCGTGGAGGTTCGACCTCATCGAAGTCGTCTACCGCAAGAACAAGGTGGTCCAGCTGCGCCGCCACCCCGACTATCTGCCGCCCGGCGGCAGTTCCGCGATCGCGGAAATCCTTGCGCGCCGCCCCTTTTGGGGTTATATTATTTGAACAAGTTACGTCAACAACCGAATAGAGGTATCATTCCATGGGCAGAACATCGGCACAGAAAATTTTCGATTCGCACGAGGTGGATCGTCCGGCGGCGGGAGTCAGGGTGCTTTCGCTCGACCGGGTGTTCTGCCACGAGATCACCACGCCGATCGCGATCAACGACCTCGTCGCCATCGGGCGCGACCGCGTCTTCGACAACACGAAGATCAAGGCGGTGATCGACCACGTCAGCCCCGCCAAGGACTCCAAGACGGCGGAGCAGGGCAAGACGTTGCGCGACTGGGCGCGGCGCATGAACATAAAAGACTTCTTCGACGTGGGCTCCAACGGCGTCTGCCACGCGATCTTCCCGGAAAAGGGTTTCGTGCATCCGGGATTCACGGTGATAATGGGCGACTCGCACACCTGCACCCACGGGGCGTTCTGCGCCTTCGCGGCGGGGGTGGGGACGACCGACCTCGAAGTGGGGATACTGAAAGGCGTCTGCGCCTTCCGCGAACCCCGGACGATCAAGGTCGAGGTGAACGGCAAACTCCGTCCCGGGGTGTTCGCCAAGGACGTGATCCTCACGATAATCAAGACGCTCACCGTCAACGGCGCGACCGATCAGGTGATCGAATTCGCCGGTTCCGCGGTCGACGCGATGACGATGGAAAGCCGCATGACGCTCTGCAACATGGCGATCGAAGCCGGGGCGACCTGCGGCATCTGTCAGGTGGACGGTACTACCGTCGATTACCTCTGGCCGTTCGTCAAGGACGAGTTCCCGAGCCGCGAAGCGGCGCTCGCGGAGTACTCCAAGTTCAACAGCGATCCCGACGCCGAGTACACGCGCGTCCTGAAACTCGACGCGGCGGAGATCGAGCCCGTGGCGACCGTCAGATACAAGCCCGATCAGGTGATGACCGTCCGCGAACTGGAAGGCACCCGCGTCGATCAGGTCTACATCGGCAGCTGCACCAACGGGCGGCTGGAGGATCTGCGCATCGCGGCGTCGATCCTCAAGGGCAAGCACATCGCCCCCACCTTGCGCGCGGTGGTCTCGCCCGCGACGAGCGACATCTACCGTCAGGCGCTCCGCGAAGGTCTGCTCGAGATCTTCGCCGACGCGGGCTTCTGCGTGACCAACGCGACCTGCGGCGCCTGCCTCGGCATGAGCAACGGCGTCCTCGCCAACGGCGAAGTCTGCGCCAGCACCACCAACCGCAACTTCAACGGCCGCATGGGCAAGGGCGGCATGGTGCATCTGATGAGCCCCGCGACGGCGGCGGCGACCGCTCTGGCGGGGCACATCGCCAATTCGGAACTTTTCAAAGGCTGAGAAAGGAACATACACCATGAAAAACTTCAACGGCAAGATCCTCTTTCTCGACCGGGCGGACATCAACACCGACGAGATCATCCCCGCCAAGTATCTGACCGAATCGACCAAGACCGCGCTCAAGCCCTACTGCCTCGAAGACCTCGTGCTGGAAGGCTTCGACTCCAAGCGCGACCTCGCGGGCAAGCAGGTGATCGTGACGCGCTCCAACTTCGGCTGCGGCTCGTCGCGCGAACACGCGCCGTGGGTGCTGGAGTGCAACGGCATCAACCTCGTGATCGCGGTGAATTTCGCGCGCATCTTCCGCCAGAACATGTTCAACTGCGGACTGATGGCGATCGAACTGCCGGCCGGGACGATCGACGAACTCTTCCGCGACTTCGCGGGGACGGATGCCGAACTCGTCTGCGACCTCGACAAGCGCACCTTCACCATCACGGGCGGCGGCAGGACGCGCGTCTGCGAATTTACCATCGGCGACTTCGATCTCGCGCTCGTGAAGGCGGGCGGCTGGGTGGGCTACGCCGACAGCAAGTACTGAATGTGACCGCGGCCGCCCGCGATGGGCGTCCGCAAAAAACGAAAGGAATACAGAATCATGAAGATCCGCAAGTTGTTGTCCGCCTGCCTGCTGGCGGCGGGGCTGCTTTTCACCGTCGTTTCGAACGGGGCCGAAAAACAGCCCGAAACGCCCTCCGCCGCGGCGAAGCAGTTCATCGCCGCATTGCTGAAGCTGGATATGAAAGCCTGCGTCGAGTTGTCCCACGGCAGGATGAAGAACGACGCGGCGGAAATGGGCAAGACCTTGACGCCGCTCCGGGAGGCCGCCGCCAAGGGCGACGAGGATTCGGTCCTGCTGCTCAAGACCATGCTGGACGAAGCCGCCAGGACCAAGTACGAGATCAAGGGCGAAAAGATCTCCGGCAATACCGCGGAGGTCGAAGTCGTTTCCACTTCGGCGGGCAAGACCAAGACGGAGAAGGTGCTGCTCGAAAAGATCGACGGCAAGTGGAAGGTCACGGACATCAAGTAACTCCCGCGGACCAAGATTTTACCCGGCGCTCCGGATCGCACTCCGGAGCGCTTTTTTCGCCCCGGAAATGGGGACAAAAAAAAGCGGTCGTGAGTTCACGACCGCCTTTTCGAGCTTGACTCAGTGGCGATGCATCTTGGCTTCGCGGCGCTTGATTTCGCTCGGCTTTTCGTAGTGCCGGCGGTTGCGCAGCTCCTTGAGCGTGCCTTCCTTGTCGAGTTTCTTCTTCAACCGGCGGAGGGCACGGTCGATGATCTCGCCTTTCTTGACGCGGACTTCGGTATCCATGACTTTTTCACCCCCTTTCGGCTGTTTGCTGCTTTGCAAGACTCATAATATAACACTCCGGCGGCGTCAATTCAACCGACGCCGCCGGATTTTCGCGTTTGCGCCTTTCCGCCGTCTTACTTTTCGTGGTAGACGGTGTGGAGCAGATGGTGCGCCTTCTCGCTGCCCGGAGTGCCGAGATACTCGTCGTAGAGCTTCTTGATGTCGGGGTTCTCGTGGGACATGCGCAAGGTCTTGCTTTCGTCCTCGGTGTAGAGTCCCTTCATCCGCTGTTCGAGCAGGTCGGCGTGGCCGTGGAGGAACGGCTGACCGCCGCCGTTGATGCATCCGCCGGGGCACGCCATGATCTCGACCGCCTGGAAGCGGTCGGGCTCCTTGCGCACCATGTCGAGCACCTTGCGGGCGTTGCCGAGGCCGGAGCAGACGGCGACGTTCAAGGTCACTCCCGGAGCGACCTCGACCTTGGCTTCCTTGATGCCGTCCAGACCGCGGACCGCGCGGAAGTTGATCCGGTCGCCTTCGAGGTTCTTGCCGTTGAGCATGAAGTACGCGCTGCGGAGTGCGGCTTCGAGCACGCCGCCCGTGACGCCGAAGATCACGCCGGCGCCGGTGGATTCGCCGAGCGGGCTGTCGTAGTCGTCATCCTCGAGGTTGGCGAGGTTCACGCCGGCTTCGCGGAACATCCTGCAAAGCTCGCGGGTGGTGACGACGTAATCCACGTCGCGGACGCCGTTCGGGGCGAATTCGGGGCGCGCGGCCTCGTACTTCTTGGCCTGACAGGGCATCACCGAAACGACGATCAGATCCTCGGGCTTGACGCCGATCTTTTCGGCGTAGTAGCTCTTGGCGATCGCGCCGAACATCTGCTGCGGCGACTTGCAGCTCGACGGGATGTGCAGAAGATCGGGATAGTTGTGCTCGATGAAGTTGATCCATCCGGGGCAGCAGCTGGTGAGGATCGGCAAATTCTTCTTGGCCTTGACGCGCTCGACGAGCTCGTGACCTTCTTCCATGATGGTCAAGTCGGCGGAAAAGTCGGTGTCGAAGACCTTGTCGAAGCCCAGCGCGCGCAGACCGGCGACGAGCTTGCCCGTGACCGGCTTGCCCGGGGTGAACCCGAATTCCTGACCGACCGCCACTCGGACGGCGGGCGCGGTCTGGACGATCACGGTCTTGGAGGGATCGTTGATTGCCGCCCAGACCTTCTTGACGTAGCTGATGCCGGTGATGGCGCCGACCGGGCAGACGTTCACGCACTGACCGCAGAAGGTGCAGTTCGATTCCGCCAGCGGGATCAGGCTCGCGGTGCCGACCTTGGCGGTGAAGCCTCTGCCGTAGCCGGTCAGCGCGCCGACGGTCTGGACCTTGTTGCAGACGGTCTCGCAGCGGCGGCACATGATGCACTTGGAAAGGTCGCGCTGGATCGCCTCGCTGGAAGCGTCGATGCGGATCTGGTTGCGGACGCCGGAGTAGGCGATCTCGCGGATGCCGAACTCGGCGGCGAGCATGCGGAGCTCGCAGTCCTGGTTCTTGGCGCAGGTCAGGCACTTCTGCGGGTGGTCGCTGAGGATCAGCTCGAGCACCGTCCGGCGGGCGTTGAGCGCGCGCTGGCTGTTGGTGTGGACGACCATGCCCTCCATCACGGGAGTCGCGCAGGCGGGCGCCAGATTGCGGCGCTTTTCGACCTCGACCACGCAGACGCGGCAGCTGGCCGGGTGGTTCGACACTCCGCAGCCGAGCTTGTCGCAGTAGCAGAGCGTCGGGATGTTGATATTGAGTTTCTTGGCGGCGTCGAGGATGGTGGAACCAGCCGGGACGGAAACCAGTTTGCCGTTGATAGTAAGACTTACGTTAGCCATCTTGTTCACTCATCCTTTGACAATCGCTTTTTTCGGGCAGCCGTCGATGCAGGCGCCGCACTTGATGCACTTGGCGGGATCGATGACGTGCTTCTGTTTGATCTCGCCGGTGATGGCGCCGACCGGGCAGTTGCGCTTGCACTTGGTGCAGCCGATGCACGCGTCGGTGATCGTCAGCGTGTAGAGCTTCGGGCAGGTGCCGGCGGGGCACTTCTTGTCGCGGACGTGCGCGAGGTACTCGTCGCGGAAGTAGCGCAGCGTGCTCAGGATCGGGTTCGGCGCGGTCTGGCCGAGGCCGCAGAGCGCGGTGTCGGTGATGGTCCGGGCGAGGGATTCGAGCTCGTCGAGCATCTTCTCGGTGCCGGTGCCGTCGCAGATCTTCTCAAGCATTTCGAGCATCCGGCGGGTGCCGATGCGGCAGGGGGTGCACTTGCCGCAGGATTCGTCGCGGGTGAAGTCCAGATAGAACTTCGCCATCGCGGGCATGCAGTCCTTGTCGGAGAGCACGATCATGCCGCCCGAACCCATGATCGAACCGATCTTGGCGAGGTTGCCGTAGTCGATCGGGGTGTCGAGATTCTCCTTGGTGATGCAGCCGCCGGAAGGTCCGCCGGTCTGCACCGCCTTGAATTCCCGGCCGCCGGAAACGCCGCCGCCGATCTCGAAGATGATCTCGCGCAGCGTCGTGCCCATCGGGACTTCGACCAGACCGACGTTGTTGATCTGACCGGCCAGAGCGAAGACCTTGGTGCCGGCGCTGCCGCTGATGGTGCGCTTGAAGTTGCCGTTTTCATCCCACTCGGCCTTCCAGTTGCCGATCTGGTTGTACCACGACGCGCCCTTGCGGATGATCATCGGGATCGAGGCGTAGGTCTCGACGTTGTTGACGTTGGTCGAGCATCCCCAGTAGCCGCCGCCGATGTTCGCCGGGAACGGCGGTTTGGTGGTGGGTTCGCCGCGCTGACCTTCCATCGAGTGGATGAGCGCGGTCTCCTCGCCGCAGACGAAGGCGCCCGCGCCGAGCTTGATGTCGATGTCGAACGAGAATCCGGTGCCCAGCACGTTGTCGCCGAGCAGTCCGCACTTGCGCGCCTGATCGATCGCGATCTGCAGACGGCTGACCGCCAGCGGATACTCCGCGCGGATGTAGACCAGACCGCGCTTCGCGCCGATGGCGTAGGCGCCGATGGACATCGCTTCGATGATGCTGTTCGGATCGCCTTCCATGATGGAGCGGTCCATGAACGCGCCGGGATCGCCCTCGTCGGCGTTGCAGACGATGTATTTTTCATCCGTCTTGACGCCGGCGGCGATCTTCCACTTGAGTCCGGTCGGGAAGCCCGCGCCGCCGCGGCCGCAGATGCCGGAGTTCAGCACCTCGGTGACGACCTGCTCGGGAGTCATGTCGAAGAGGCACTTCGCCAGCGCCTGATAACCCTCGGCGGCGACGTACTCCTCGATGCGCTCGGGATCGATCAAGCCGCAGTTGCGCAGCGAAATACGCATCTGCTTGGCGTAGAAGGACATCTTGGCGTAGTCGTGGATGCGTTCCTTGAGGAGCGGCTCGACGTAGAGCAGCCGTTCGACGAGCTTCTTGCCCATGATGTGGCTCTCGACGATCTCCTTGGCGTCGTCGGGAGTGACCTGCACGTAGAAGACGTTGTCGGGCATGATCTTGACGATCGGGCCCTGCGCGCAGAAGCCGAAGCATCCGGTCTGGATCACGCGAACGTCGTTTTCGAGGCCGTTTTCCTTGATGAGCTTGCGGAGGTTCGCGATCAGCTCCTGCGAGTTGGAGGCGTGGCATCCCGTACCGCCGCAGCAGAGGATGTCCTTCTTGGCCGAATTGATGTCGTGCTGATCGGTGCAGCGCAGCGCGAGTTCACCCTTGGCGGCATTGTAGGCCGCCGTCAACGATTCTCTGGAAGTGATCATATCCATGATCAGCCGAGCTCCTTATACTGTTTGATGATCTCGACCGCCTTGGCGGGCGTGACCTTGCCGTAGACCTTGCCGTTCACCATCATCACCGGCGCGAGACCGCAGGCGCCGACGCAGCGCAGCGCCGAAATGGAGAACAACCCGTCGGAAGTGGGGTTGGTGTCCGCCTTGATGCCGAGCACGCGCTCGATCTCGGAGAGGACCTTTTCGGAGCCCTTGACGTAGCAGGCGGTGCCGAGGCAGACGTCGATCTTGTACTTGCCCTTGGGCTCGGTGGTGAAGTAGTTGTAGAAGCTCACGACGCCGGAGACCTGCGCTTCGGAGAGGTAGAGCTTGCCCGCCACGTGGATCTGCACCTCGCGCGGCAGGTATCCGAAGATCGCCTGCGCCCGATGGAGCACCTGGATCAGCCGCCCGCGGCGGCGCTCGTCATCGCGGTCGATGTTCAGACCGGCGATGAACTCGTCGAGTTCGGCGAACTTGGCCGCCGCACCTTCCGACAATTTGTTGCAACACATTTTCCTTCACCCTTTGTTATTGGACCTTTGGATGCGTCCCGTTGAAAAAATCCGCCGCGGAGCCTCGGCCCCGCGTTAAACCACTTTCATATTCATTGCGTTTCGCCGCGATATTGGAGCTTCACCGACAGCTCGGCGAGCCCGCCCGCGATGACCTCTCTCTGCACCACCACGTCGTCCGGCACCTTGAGCCGCACGTTGGCGAAGTTCCAGATGCCGCGCACGCCGCCCTGCACCATGAGGTCGGCGACCTCCTGCGCGTACTGCGCCGGGACGCAGATGATCCCGAGCGAGACCTGAAGTTTGCGGCACAGCTCCGGCAGCCGCGTCACGTCGAAGATCTGCCGCCCGTGGAGCGTGCCGCCGATCTTCGCCGGATCGGCGTCGAAGGCGGCGAGGATCTTGAGCCCGTACTCCTCGAAGCCGTCGTAGCCCATCAGCGCCGCGCCGAGCGAACCAGCGCCGACCAGCACCGCCTCGCACTGGACGTCCCAGTGCAGATAGGAGCGGATCGCGTCGATCACGTCCTTGATCTTGTAGCCGACGCCGGGCTGACCGGCTGCGCCAGTGATCGCGAGGTCCTTGCGGACGGCGATCTCGCTGCACCGCATGTAGCGGGCGAGCTCGGGAGTGGCGACGATGTCCTGACCGGAACGGCGCATCTCCATCAGTTTGTGCAGATAGGTGGGCAGTCGGCGCACCGACGGCATCTTCTGCAATTTGAGCTCACCCATGATGACGGACTTTCGATAAAGTGAATAAACTACAATATAATATATACACGCCCGGCAAACTAATCAAGAAGACTTTTGATATTTTTTTATCTAACTTGGAAAAAATAATCGGTTGTTGAGCTTGCACAAAGCGATATTGCACTTAAAAATGTTAGCCCGGGCAAAGTCGGAGGGAGCGCCCGCCGCACCGGTGCGGAAACTTGAGGTGAACCGCGCGTTCGGGGGGGCGTTTGGGGAATATCGGGAGCCGCGGGGAACGGGGCGAACGGAGGTTTGTCCGCCGCCGCTTCGCGACCTTTCAACCCTTGAACCTATTTCAGGATCTTTTCGATCTCGGCGACGGTGCGTCCGGTCGCGCCGCGGTGCCGACCGATGGCGGCTTTGGCGCGGGCGCCGAGGGCGGCGCGAGCTTCGGGATCGGCGAAGAGCCGGCGCAGCGCGGGTTCGAGGGCGGAGTCGTTTTCCACCGTTTCGACCGCGTCGGCTTCCTTGAGCACGCGGAGCAGGAAGCGGAAGTTCCGCAGGACCGCCCCGGTGACGATCGCCTTGCCGAGGAGCGCGGGTTCGATCAGGTTGTGGCCCTCGTCGTGACCGGCGAGGCTTTTGCCCATCACCACCACGTCGGCGGCCTTGATGAATTTGAGCATCTCGCCCGTGGTGTCCGCGAGCAGCACGTCGACGGGGGAAGACGCCGATTTTTCCTGCGAGCGGCGGGCGAAATCGAGATTCCGTTCCTTGAGCATGGCGGCGATGTCCGCTCCGCGCTCGGCGTGGCGGGGTACGAGTACGAGCTTGAGCTCCGGAAACTCCGCCTTGAGGTCGGTGAAGCACCGGACGATCAGCTCCTCTTCGCCCGCGTGGGTGCTGGCGCCGAGAAGCACCGTCCGCGGCGAGGCGCCGAAGTAGGCGTCCAGCCCCGCGTCGCCGGGATCGGCCGGGACCTCCTGATCGAACTTCATGTTGCCGCAGACGGCGATCTTCGCCTGCGGCGAGATCTCCAGATAGCGTTTCGCGTCGGCGTCGCTCTGGACTAGCAGCCGGTCGAACTTCGCGAGCAAGCCGCCGATGAAGAACTTGACCTTGCGGTAGCCCTTGACCGAGTGGTCGGACATCCGTCCGTTGGCGAGCACCAGCGGGATGTTGCGCCGTTTGGCTTCGCAGATGAGGTTCGGCCAGATCTCGGTCTCGAAGATCACCAGCATCGACGGCCGGATGAGGTTGAAGGTGCGCTTGACCATCCACCAGAAGTCGATCGGGCAGAAGATCACCGCCGTGTTTTCCGGGCAGCTGCGCCGGGCGAGCTCCTGCCCGGTGGTGGTGGTGGTGGAGATCACGACCTTGGTCCCGGGGCGCTGTTTGAGAAGCGTGCGCACCAGATTCAGCGCGACGACGGTCTCGCCCACGCTGACGGCGTGCACCCACACCGCGCCGCGGAACGCTTCGAGCTCCTCCCGCCGCGGCGGCGAAAATCTGCCGAAACGCTCGCCGTAGGTGCTCTTCCAGCCGCCGCGGTTGCGGTACTTGATCAGCAGCCCCGGCAAAAAGAACAGAAACACCGTCGGCATCAGCAGATTGTAAAAGAACCGGATCATGATCTATACCATATTTAATCCCGGCCGCCGCGCCCGTTCCCAACCGTTGGGAGCGGCGCGCTGACCGCCGTCAGGCAATTATTCCACCGTCACGCTCTTCGCCAGATTGCGCGGCTGATCGATCTCGCAGCCGCGTTCGGCGGCGATGTAATAGGCGAAGAGTTGCAGCGCCACCACCGTCGGTATCGGCGCCACGAAACGCGAACACAGCGGCACTTCGATCGTGTCGCATCCGAGCGCGCGCACTTCGGTGTCGCCGGTCGAGACCACCGCCAGCACCGGCGCGTGCCGCGCGATGCACTCCTGAATGTTGCCGATGATCTTGTCCTTGCCGGGGATGTCGTTCGCCAGCGCCAGCACCGGGTTGCGCTCGTCCAGAAGCGAGATCGGCCCGTGCTTGAGCTCGGCGGCGTGATAGCCCTCGGCGTGAACGTAACTTATCTCCTTGAGCTTCAGCGCGCCCTCCATCGCCGCCGGATGCAGACAGCCGCGGCCGATGAAGAAGAAGTTGTCGTATTCGGCGAAACGCTTCGCGACCGCCTTTATCTCGTCGGCGCGCTCGAGCACCTGCTTGACCAGCTCGGGGATCTGCGAGATCTCCTTGGCGAGCGCCAGACCTTCGGTGCGCGAGAGCCGCCGGTTGCGCCCGAAGATGAGCGCCATCATCAGGAGCACCGTGACCTGACAGGTGAAGGCTTTGGTCGACGCCACGCCGATCTCCGGCCCCGCGTGCAGATAGACGCCGCGCCCGGATTCGCGCGCGATCGTCGAACCGACGACGTTGCAGATCGCCGAGACCAGCGCCCCCTTTGCCGCCGCTTCGCGCACCGCCGCCAGCGTGTCCGCCGTCTCGCCGGACTGGCTGATCGGGATGACGAGCGTGTTGGGCTCGATGATCGGGTTGCGGTAGCGGAACTCCGCCGCCTGCTCGACGCGCGTCGGGATGCCCGGGATGTCTTCGAAATAATAGCTGCCCTCCATGCCGGCGTGCATGCTGGTGCCGCACCCCGCGATCACGATGCGCGGGATCGCCGCCAGATCGCGCGGCGTGAGGTTCATGCCGTTGAGGATCGCCGTGCCCATGTCGAAGTCGAGCCGCCCGCGGATGGTGTTGGCCAGCGCCTCGGGCTGTTCGAAGATCTCCTTGAGCATGAAGTGGGGATATTCGCCCTTTTCCGCCTGCGCGACGTCCCAGTCGATGTCGGTGGCTTCCCGCTCGACGGGCAGGTTGTCCAGATTGCGCAGGTCGACCTTGTCCGGCGTCACCGAGGCGATCTCGCCGTCGGTCAGGTAGACGACCTGCCGGGTGTGGGCGATCAGCGCCGCGACGTCGCTGGCGACGAAGTTTTCTCCTTCGCCGAGGCCGATGACGAGCGGACTGCCGCGCCGCGCCGCGACGATGCGCCCCGGCTCTTCGGTGCAGACGACCGCGAGGCCGTAGGTCCCGGTGACCTGTTTCAGCGCCTTCGCCGTCGCCGCGAGCAGATCGCCCTTGTAGGCTTCGGAGATGAGATGCGCCAGAACTTCGCTGTCGGTGTCGCTCTTGAATTCGCACCCGGCGGCGGCGAGTTTGGCGCGCAGCGCCTGATAGTTTTCGATGATCCCGTTATGGACGATCGCGATGCGTCCCGAGCCGTCCAGATGCGGGTGCGTGTTGCGTTCGAGCGGGGCGCCGTGAGTCGCCCAGCGCGTGTGGGCGATGCCGCAGACGGGAGCCGCCGCGTCGGACGACTCCTTGACCAGCGCTTCCAGATTGCGCACTTTGCCCACCGCCCGCAGGCACAACAGTCCGCCGCGTCCGCAGAGCACCATGCCGGACGAGTCGTAGCCGCGGTACTCCAGCCGCTTCAGACCGTCCAGCAATATGCCGGCCGCCGGCGATTTGCCGGTGAATCCGATGATTCCGCACATGATTCCAACCTCCAACCTCTGATATTGAAAAAAAACTCCGGCCGAGGGACCCAACACCCTCAGTCGGAAAAGTGCCTTTCGATATATTCCGCCGCCGCTTCGAGCGACGGCAGTATCTTGGTGCAGTAGCGCGCCATCCACGGACTGCAGTCCTTGAACTCCAGCGCGGAGAAGGCGACCACGAAGCGCCCCAGATCGTGCGAGGCGTAGAAGACCTCCATGCTGGTGCCGATGCTCGGCTTGGAGTAGTTCACGAGCACGATGTCGGCGTCGCGCACGTCCTGCAAGTCGAATTCGACGATCTCGTTGGCGCTGTCCACCTGCCGGTCGACGAACTTGCGGCGCATCGGGTCGAGCAGTTGGAATTTGTTGCCCAGCAAGTGTTTGACCGTTTCTCTCCACTCACGGGCGACGCCTTCGTGCTCGTCCATGATCGGGCCGGACAGATATACTTTTTTAACGCGTTTTTCCTGCATTCCGAAAGATCGCTCCGAAAGACCGAAAACAGAAAGATAAAATACACCCGGAACGCGGGATTTCCAGTTTTTCCGCCGGTTTCAGAACACCGGAGGACGGAACTCGGAGAGCTCGAGCGGAGTGTTGAGTTTGCAGTAGATGACCTTGAAGACCTTTTCGACGCCGCCCGCGCGCACCAGCGTCTCCTCGGGGATGCGCACCCCCTCGTAGAGACCGTAGCCCCTCAGACTGGAATCGTAGACCACCGCGCCGTCCCTGACGAGCGTGATGCGTTCGATCTGGCGGCTGTCGGCGCCGACGTAGGCGTTGAGCACGGTCCCCTTCTTGCCGGGGCACACGATCTTGTAGAAGCGGTCTTCGCCGATCCGGCAGCTGTACGCCGAGACGTTTTCGAAGACTTCGCTCAGCTTGCCGCCGGGCGAGGATATTTCGCTGAGTTTCTTGACCTGACGCAGCTCTTCGTCTTCGAGTTTCTTCACCTTCTTCGCCTTGTAATCGGCCACCCAGCTGCTTTCTCCGTTGGATATGATCGCCAGCTGGGGCTGGTTGTCGTCGTAGGTGGTGATCTTGAAGTAGGCGGGACGCATGAACTTGGTCTCGACCATCTGGACGAGCGGATCGCCGAAGGAGCGTTTGGTTTCGACTTCCTGCTTCATCACGAAGGTCTTGGCTTCGCGGTAGCGGCCGTGGGGATCGGTCGCTTCCGTCATGCTGTTTTCCAGACTTTCGAGCGAGATGTCCGCGGGGGCGAGCTCCTCGCGGTCGAGCGAGCATCCGCAGAGCGTCAGCAACGCCAGCAGCGCCGGGGCGAAACTTTTCATAAGCCGGATCATGATATCTCTCCTTTCCGGGCGGTCTTTCGGTTCCACATACGATATAAAGGTAATATAGCACGTTTTCCGCGGAAAACTAACCGCAAAAAATTTTTTTTCGCTTGACAACCTCGCCATATCGGGGATAAAGTAATTTTGAAGTGCGCGCACGCGCGTGAAAAAGTCGGAGCGCCGCGCCGGACGAGAGACCGGCGCATCCTCCGCGGAACGTCAATTTTTTTTTGCAGTACGTCGAAAATATGTCAGATCTGTTGATAGTCGAGTCGCCTACCAAGGCACGCACCATCGGCCGCATGCTCGGCAAGAACTACCGGATCGCCGCCTCGATGGGGCATATCCGCGATTTGCCGACCGACCGGCTCGGGATCGACCTCGAGCACGACTTCGCCCCGCAGTATGTGGACACCCCGCGCAGCCGCCCGGTGGTGAAATCGCTGCGCGAGGCGGCGGAAAAGGCCGACGCCATCTATCTCGCCCCCGACCCCGACCGCGAGGGCGAGGCGATCGCGTGGCACCTCGAAAACGCGTTGAAGAAGTACACCAAGGCGCCCTTTTACCGGGTGACCTTCCACGAGATCACCCGCTCCGCGATCGAGCAGGCGCTGAACAACCGGGGGAGCATCAACACCTCTCTCGTCGACGCCCAGCAGGCGCGGCGCGTCCTCGACCGGCTGGTCGGATATCAGGTCAGCCCGCTGTTGTGGCGCAAGCTCGAAAAGGGCAGCAGCGCCGGACGGGTGCAGTCGGTGGCGCTGCGGCTGGTCGTCGAACGCGAACGCGAGATCGCCGCCTTCACCCCCGAGGAGTTCTGGAACTTCGTCCTCGACATGGAGACGAAGGACGGCAAGCGCTTCGGCGCCAAGCTGTACCGGATCGACGGCGGCGAGTTCCGCATCGGCAGCGAAGCGGATTCGCTCAAGGTGGAAGCCGCGGTCAAATCCGGTTCGGCTCCCGTCGCCGCCGCGGTGCGGCGCGCTCCGCGCCGCCGCTCGGTGCCGCCGCCGTTCTCGACCAGCACGCTGCAGCAGGCGGGCAACACGCTGCTCCACTTCAGCGCCACCCAGACCATGCGCTACGCCCAGCAGCTCTACGAGGGGATCGACATCCCCGGTTCCGGCGCCGTCGGCCTCATCACCTACATGCGTACCGACAGTCTGACCATCGCCCGCGAGGCGCAGGTCGCCGCCAAACGCTTCATAATCGAAAAGTACGGCGAGAAATTCGCTCCGGAGACCTTCAACCGCTTCAAGAACAAGGCCGCCGCGCAGGAGGCGCACGAGGCGATCCGCCCCACGGACGTCAACCGCACCCCGGAGATGCTCGCGCCCTACCTCGACAACGCCCAGCTCAAGCTCTACACGCTGATCTGGAAGCGCTTCGTCGCCAGTCAGATGACTCCGGCGCTTCAGGAGCTCACCACCGCGGACGTCGACGTTCGCGGCGGCGACGGCAAGGCGTACACCTTCCGCTCCAGCGCCGTCGTGACCAAGTTCCCGGGCTTCACGCTGCTCTACGACGACGAGTCCAAGGCGGAAAAGGAGGCCGACAACGCCGCCTTCGCCGCCGTGCTCGGCAGTCTGAAGGCCGGCGACGCCCTCTCGCCCGTCGGCTTCGGGCGGGAACAGAAGTTCACCGAACCCCCGCCGCGTTACAGCGAGGCCGCGCTCATCAAGGCGCTCGAAAGCGACAACATCGGCCGCCCCTCGACCTACGCGACGATCCTGCGGACGATCCAGGACCGCGACTACGTGAAGAAGGAAAAGGGCAAGCTCGTGCCCACGGAACTCGGCTTCTCGGTCTGCGACTTTCTGGTCGCCAAGCTGCCGCAGCTCTTCAACGTCGGCTTCACCGCCAGAATGGAGCAGAAGCTCGACGACGTGGAAGAGGGCAAGCTGCCGTGGACGCGGATGATGCACGACTTCTACGACGACTTCGCGAAGTGGCTCTCCGCCGCCAAGGAGGCCGGAGCCCCCGAAAACGGCGACGCCGAAAAACTGCTCAAGCTCTTCGACCGCGTCGAATTCGCACCTCCCGGCAAGGTCGGGCGGCGCACCTTCGACGACAAGAAGTTCGTGACCTCGGTGCGCGAGAAGTTCGAGCATGACGGCAAGATATCGGACAAGCAGTTCTCCGCCTTGCTTTCGATCGCCGGACGCTACGCCGGGCAGTTCCCGAAGGAAGAGCTGGCGGCGCTGCCGGAAGAGCTCCGCAACGAGATCGGCATGGCGGAGGTCCGCTCCGTCGAGCGCCGCAAGCGTCAGGCCGACGCCGAAGAGCACAACTCCGATCTGGACCGGCTCTTCGCCGCCTTCGGCAAGATCAACTTCGCCCCCGCGGCCGTGCGCGGCAAGCGCACCTACGACGACGGCAAGTTCGTCAAGTCGCTGCGGGATCAGGCGGCGCGGGGCCGCGCGCTGAGCGAAAAACAGCTGGCGGCGCTCAAGAAGCTGGCCGCCAAATATGCGTCGCAGTTCCCCGACCGCTCCGTCGTTTCCTGGCTCGGCGCGGATGGCGAAGCGCCCGCCGCTCCGGAAGCCGCGGGAGCGCCCGCCGCCGCGGAGGTCGCGGATCCCGGTCCGCTTTTTGCCGCGCTCGGCAAGGTCAGCGCGTGGCAGCCCCCCGCCAGAAAGGGGCGCTTCAGCTTCGACGACAAGAAGTTCTTCCTGTCTCTGAAACAGCAGTACGACACGGGCAAATCGCTGTCGTTCAAACAATTGGCCGCGCTCAAAAAGCTGGCCGCAAAATATGGAGTCCTTGAATAATGCCTAACGACATCAATTCGGCAGACTCTGCCGCCCCCGCCCCCGTCGCCGGGGAAAGCAACGTGGAACCGTCGGTACAGGACGCCGCCGCGGCGGCTCCGGAGCAGGAAAAACCGGAAACGGCCGACGCCGCTCCGAACGCGCCGGAAACGGAAAAGCCGGCCGACGGCAAGGACGGCAAAAAACGCAACCGGCGCAAGACCGTCAAGACCATCCTCAACTGGCTCGGCATCCTCTTCGGGGTGCTGCTGATACTGCTGATCATCGCCGTGCTGTTCCGCAATCCGATCGCCAAGTTCGCGGTCCGGACCGTCGGCACCCATCTGATCAGCCCCCGGGACGAAAACGGAGACGCCCTGAAGGACGAAAAGGGTGAAACCGTCAAGATCAAGGTGGACGTGCAGGATATCGACAGTTCGCTCTCGGGCTGGGTGCGGGTGACCGGCTTTTCGGTCGACAACCCCCGCGACTACAATCAGGAGCGCAAGGCCATCGAGTTCAAGGAAGTGTATGTCAAGATCAAGATCGGTTCGCTTTTCACCAATAAGATCGAGGTCGAAGAGGTGAAGGTCGACGGTCTGCATGTCTACTGTCAGGTCGCCGCCACCGGCACCAACCTGACCGACATTCTGAACAACATCAAGGCGAACACCGCTTCCAAGAAGAAAAAGAAGAAGAAGAAGGACGAGGAAAAGACCGAGAAGCAGGTGGTCATCCGCCATCTGAAGGTCGAGGACAGCTCGTTCGATTCCAACTTCCTGCCCCCGATCTCGCTGGATATGGAAAAGGAAAACATCGGCGAGGAGGGCGAAGGCGGCACCTCCTGGGAAGACATGAAGAAGTGGGGAGAAGGCTTGTGGCAGACCGGCGGCAGCGTGACCGAATCCGGCTCCAAGCTTCTCGACAAGGGCATGAAGCTCTTCAAGAGCAAATGATGAGAGTCGTGGTCATCGACGGGCAGGGCGGCGGCATCGGGCGGCAGCTGGTTTCCCGGCTCCGCGAAGCCCTGCCGGATGTCGAGATCGCCGCCGTCGGCACCAACTGCTGCGCCACCAACGCCATGCTCAAGGCGGGCGCGAACTCCGGCGCCACGGGCGAGAACGCGGTGCTGGTCGCCTGCCGGAACGCCGACGTGATCGCCGGTCCCATCGGCATCGCGATCGCCGATTCGCTGGGCGGGGAGATCTCCCCCGCGATGGCGGTCGCCGTGGCCCGAAGCTCCGCCAAGCGGGTGCTGCTGCCGTTCCAGTTCTGCGACAACATCATCGCCGGGGTGGGCGACTACAACATCGCCCGTCTGGTGCAGAGCGCCGTCGAGGCGATCGTCGGGATCTCCGCCGCGCATAGTTGACACCGGCGGCGCGGCGGGTTATATTATAACGACATGCGGAGCATGGCGGCACGAAGCCGCCGCAGGGGGAACACGAAGTTTCCGGGACGCTTCGGTAAGGGTTTGGTTTTCGTATGCCATGAAGGCGTGCGGTCCGCCGCGAACGGCGGGCGCGCGTCTTTTTTTGTGTCCGCAGAGGACAAGAGGTCTGCGAAAATGAAAGAAAACTTCTCCGCCGTTCCCCGCCGGGGCTTCACCTTGATCGAGCTCCTCGTCGTCATCGCCATCATCGCCATTCTGGCGGCGATACTGCTCCCGGCCCTGCAGTCGGCGCGCGAGCGCGCCAATTCGAGCAGCTGCCTGTCCAACATGCGCCAGCTGAGTCAGGTCTACATGTTCTACAACGAGGACTACAAAGGCTATCTGCCCTGCCTCGACAACCTCGGCGGCGCCGGAGCGCGCAATTCGCACGGCGAAGCCATCACCGCCAAGGACTGGCTGAACGACTTGGTCGAAAAATACCTCCGCCGCGCCAAGGCCAACGTCACCCCCGTCGAAGTGCTCTTCTGCCCGACCGAGAACGAAAAGACGGACATCACCACCAACTACGGGATCAACTACCTCATCGCCACCCGCGGCCCCGGCAAAGGGATAAAGACTTACGAATTCACCACGCCGTCGGGCACCGCGATGCTGGTCGACAACTACGGGCACCTCTGCTACTACGGCGGCGTGACCAATCCCGCCGGCAAGCATGCCACGGGCAGCAGCTACGGCAACAACCGCGCCGCGACCTTCCGGCACAACGGACGCACGGTCGTGGGCTATCTCGACTTCCACGTCGAAGCCCGCGCCCTGGAGGAAGTCCCCTGTCTGGAGGCGTACCCCGGCAAGAGCGAGGCCGCGATCAAAAACACCATCTTCAACAGCGGCAAACGGGACGACGCGCTGGAGACCATCGACGGGATGTGATCCCCCGGCAAAACACTTTTCTGCATCGGCAAACTTGCTTTTGCCGAAAAACGGAGTATATTATAGCACAGACGCAGACCTGTGGTGTAACGGTAGCACAAGTGATTCTGGTTCACTTTGTTGAGGTTCGAATCCTTACAGGTCTGCCATTTTTTTGCTCTTTTTCAGGACTTTAACCTGGTGCCACTCAACAAAGTAAGCTCATTCGCTTGCCGTCTTGCCCGAAATTGCCCCACACCTACCAAAGGGGCTTCAATGCCGGTAAACCTATCGATTTTTTCATGATAAGTGTTCGATAAGTGTACTGAAATATACATCGGCAAGACGTTGATTGCAAGCTCATTAGAATAACTTTTGCTACCGTTACACCACAGGCCTGCGTCTGTTTTCTCTTGGTTGGGGGAGAGCCCGTCAGCCGGAACCCGCGGCTGACTGCCCGGAGGGGGCCGCCAAACGCCAATCGCTTTGAGTTTTTTGATCGGGCAGCCGGACGTCGCTCGCCGCCATGTCCCGTACGGGGGCGGGAACCGACATCCAACCGCACCACCGCTATAGGGTGTCGGGCATTTCGATACTGATTCCGGCTGCGGTCGCCACTCACCTGACGATACCGGTTCGTGCCTCCCCTCCGCCTCCATCTTTCCTCATGCCCCATTATTGGCAGTGTCGGAGATATTGGTCCTCATTATATAGTCCGGAAATAACATGGAGAGGAAGGACAAGATGAGCGATAAGATAGATTTTGACGAATGGGAACAAAGCGACAACGACATGCACCGCGAGGATCAGCTGGATGATTTTTACGATCAACTCCGGACATGGGCACAGAAAAATGCAGAAGCGAGAAAGTTGCGAGTGGAAGCCGACGCGGAGCTGCGGTTACTCCGAACCTATGCGGCAACAAACGATATCGACATGACCGCATTGATTCTTCCCGAAGGTAAATTTGTTTGGCAGGAGCGACGCCTTCCGATTACGAAAGAGTTACTGTTAAAATATTGCGATGGGTTGGTCAGCGAGGAAATTTTACAGCAGTTGTGTGACCGGATCAATGCCAACGAGGTCAAGAAATATCAGATTTTCCAGCAGCCCAGAAAAACAGACATCCGATGAAGAACAGCAAAATAAGATTTGGATTCATGCCCGATCAATAACACACTCCACCGCCCACGCCCCCGAATAATACCGGGGCGCGGGCGGGGGAGAGAATCGGACATTGCTTTATTGTTTTTTTAGTTGATTTTCCGGTTGCGCGTTGTCAATTTGAAGGTCAATTTTTATCTTATGGTCACTCAAAACCTCCACCTCGGTCGCCCAGAGATGTCGCTAACTCCGAGCGGGAAAGGGGCGGAGAATAAGAACACTTAAGGAACGGCACAAAGAACCGTTAACGGACGTGGTGTTTATGCGCCGTGGTAGATCTCGACGCGCTCCAATATCTCATCCAGCCAGCGATCTTCGGCGAAGTTGACGGCGTACTGATCCTCGGGAATGGTGTTGTGCAAATCGCTCCCGCCCGAGGACAGCAAGTTGTATTTGAGGCAATACTGCCGATAGGAGACCGCCATCTCCGCCGTGACCTTGCATTGCGTACACTCGATGCCGTCGAACTGGAAAAGTTCGCGGAACTCGTCCAGCTTGCGGGTGTTCTCGCAGGGGAAGTAGTCGATGGGATGCGCCATGATGACAACGCCGCCCGCTTTCCGGACGATGGGCAGCACCACGTCGTACGCCGGATAATTCGGCATGTCGGTAAAGGTCGCCCGGATGCGGTCGTACTCCGCTTTGTCCTTGCAGAAGCCGTTTTCGATGCAGTAGTTCATCAACGCCCAGTACTGGACGTGGCTGTTGCCCTGCTTGGCGATGGCTTTGGCGGGGCGGTAGCTCTGCAGAAGTTTCATCCGTGCTTCATCATCGAGCGGAAAGCCGCGGGCGATGAAGTTCTCGGAGAGTGCGTGACCGTAGGCACGCTGCCACTCGTGGTAAATATCCCAGAGCTTGTCCAGTTCCGGAGTCGAACGACGCGGCAGATTCAGGCAGACGAGATCGATATCGCCGCCACCGCAGTCCTTCACGTCGCAGTGAACGGTCAGCTCCGCACCGGAGAGGTATCCGACATCGGGATACTTCGCGGCGACCTCCAAGACCTCGTCGTAGCCGTCCATCAGGTGGTGATCGGTGATCGCCAGCGCGCGCATCCCCTTCTTCTGGGCGATGCTGAAGTAGCCATCTATCGGATTTTTCGCGTCGTAGCTCCACTCGGTGTGCAGATGCAAGTCGAAATTAGCCATTTTGTCCTATCCCGTATGTATTGATCTCTTGACGAACGATACAGACTTACAGCATCTCCATCATGTTCATGTAGATCATGTCGTTGGAGTGCGCAAGCTCCTCGTGGCAGTAGTCGTACCAGATCTTCACTTGCTTATCGGCAGACGCCACCTTGTTGTACGCCGCGAATTGAGATGACGGCGGGCAGGTCGTATCCATCAGCCCGGTGAACATTTGGAATTTGCACTTGATGCGGGGCGCGAGATTCTGGATGTCGATGTAGCCGAGGCGGTTGAAAAACTCGTCTTCGTGCTCGTGGAGAGGATCGCGCCAGCGCAGATAGTTGGTGAGTTCCTGATACGCGCCCTTGGCGAGATCCATGTTCCACACCCTGCGGAAGTCGCTCAAAAACGGGAAGATCGAAATTGCGCGGTTGACCCGCGGCTCCAATGCGGCACAGGCGTAAGTGAGACCGCCGCCCTGACTCCATCCGAATACCCCGACCCGGTCGGGATCGACGCCGTCCAGATCCATCACGATCCGCGCCAGCTGCACCGTATCGAGGTAATTGTAGCGATAAAGCAGTTTTTTGGGGTCGGGATCGTCGAGCCCGCGGATGATATGCCCCTGTACCGTGGTGCCGAGGTTTTGCAGATTGTCTTCGGATTTCCCGTACTGCCCGCGACAGTCGAGCGCTGCGATTGTAAATCCGGCGTTGACATAGCACAGTTTGTCGTGCCAGCGGCCGGAATTACTGTGATAACCGTGAAACATCAGCACCGCCGGAGCGGAAGTCCGACGAACAACCGGACGCAGCAGCTTGGCATAGACCCTCGCGCCGCCGACGCCGGTGAAGTACAGATCGAGGCATTCCGCGCCGGGCGCGGAAAACTCGCGAGACGGCGTGAGCGATATATTCGGTTTCGTGGCATCGAGTTCCGCAAGCGACTCTTCCCAATAGCGGTCGAAATCCTGCGGTCGCGGTGAACAGCCCTGATAGCGGTACAGCTGTTCCAAAGGCATGTCTACTAACATAATGGTCCCTCTGCAAATAAACTGACGTTGCCCCGCGGTCCTTCCCTTGTGGATTTACCGGGGGCAACGATTGATGAATGCCTGTTTGTTCTTTGCGGTTCTGTTATTTGACCCGTATGGTGATGTTGTTGCGGTACGGCAGAACTTGATCGCAGTAGTAAATGTTGCCGACCCGCACCGTGCACGGACGTTCGCCGTCAAGCATGAAAAAGCGGATGCTGAATATTTTCAGCGCGTCCATGCTTATCTTGCCGGTCGGCGAGAAACTCTTGAGGGGTATGCACACGGTGCTCCATTTGTCGTCCATCTCAAGCGCGAAGTTTGCGGCCCCGAAATAGTTGTAACCATCCTTCATCAGATAGAAGTCCGGTCGGTAAATACCGTTCCACCCAGCGACCCTCACATCGAAAACGACACTCTCGAAAGAGAGGGGCGGCGCTTTCGGAGCTCCGATGTCGATGACGGCACGGGACAGGAACTTCCTGGTCCTCGGGATCCGTATTTCCAGAACATTGCCGCGCTCCTGATCGTTGACGACCCCGCAGGAAAGTCCCTTCATTCCGAATTCGCTTAAGGCGATGACGGGTTTGGTGCCGGAAAAATCCAAGGCGGCCGTTTTCTGGGCGGCGGGACGTTCCGGTTTGGCAAAACTCGATGGCGGAGTACCGGCGACTCCCTCGGGAGCTTGCGCCGCATCGGAGAGCGATACCGCGAAGAGTATTGGCGAGACTCCGGTGTCGCCTTTCGACGAGAAGACGATCTCCTTGATCTCCTTGTCCGGATGCGGATTGCGCCAGTCGATGGCGTAGAGACTGAAGAGTGCTCCGTTGCGGTCGTTACCGCGTACTACCGCCCGGCAGAGCGCGCCGCCGAGATAGGTATTCCAGTCGTTGATGTTCAAACGCAGGGACAGGGGGATCGTCGCAGTGGAATCATCGGCATAAAAGACCTCGAACTGTCCGATTTCGATGGTCTTCGATACTGCGTTCTGATTGCGCGGGAATACGAAGTTGTTGAATCTCGCGGCGGTCACGAGGAAACTTGCTCCGGAAGCGGTGGTTTTCACCGGGATCGTCACCGGCATCTGGGCGAATCCGTCGTTGTCCCCGCCGGAGAGCACGACTGCGAGCGGAGCTCCATCCTGTATCCGCAGATCGAATTTGGCCGGATCGTCGGCCGCGATCTGGCGCATTTGCTGGGCTGTCGTCTCATCAAAAGACGGGAATATCGGATCGTTGGAGAAGCATTGATTGAAGGCTTCGCCGAGAGCTACAGGCGACGCCGTTCCTTTGAATGTGCGTTCGGGCGTTCCGTCGAGAAGTTCCTGAAACAGCGTTCCCCCATCCAAGGGCAGCTGGACAAAAGCCGCGTCCTTTGCATTCCAGCAGTAATTGGAATGGGCAATAAAAGACGGGTACAGCGTACGGCATGCGCCCCAAATACCGTCGAACGTTATCGGCAACATGCCCCAGTAGGCGAGCGTGACGCCCTGGGCTCCGACTTTATGGGCAAGTTTCGGCAGATTTTGCGCGTTGTTGATATCGATCCCGAAGGACATGTAACGCAGGTTCTTGAATCCTCTCCGCCGGATCGCCTTGGCGAGCCACGCCGTGGGCGAGGGACCGTATTCCCACGAATCGATCACGGTATCACGACCGAACTTTTCCGGGAATTTTTCGATGCCGATGCCGAGTTGGGGCTGAGTTTCGCCGAAGCCGAAGAACTGATCCTGATAGATGATGGGCTTTATCCCGCGTTCGGTGAGGATCTTTTTTATCGGCCGCAGGTGGGCGAGCAGCAGTTTTTCGCGATCCGCCGCCTTGCACTTCGGGCACTTCGGAAATCCGGCTTGTTCGATCTCGTCCATACCGAGGTGGATATGACGCGGTTTTATCAGGTCGGCGACCTCGCGGACCATCTTTTCGATCAGCAACTGAACTTCCGGGTCGGAGAGGCAGTAAGTGCCCGATTTGCCTTCCTGGAATTTCGGCCAGTCGCGGTGATTTTTGATCGGCCAGGACTTTACGAGACTGAACGCCGGTACCACCTCCATATGGTTGCGCTTCGCCGCTGCGAGGATCTTTTCGATATCGGCGCGGCTCAAAGTCGTCTTGCGCTTGGTGAAGGGCGAATCCTGATAGGGGAAATTGTCGGTAAAGTGGATGAGCAGCGTGTTGTATTTAAGCAAGCCGAATGCATCGATCACATGGCAGAGACGGTCGATCTGGTCTGACGTCGCTTGGGAGAGATGCAGAAACAGGCCGCGCATCTGCAGATCCGGCCAATCGGTTATGGTACAGCACTTCAGCTCCTTCGCGTCGGAGCGATGGCGAAGCATCAGGTTCAAGGTCTGCATACCGTAATACAGCCCGCGCACGTCGCGCGCCTTTACGGAGATCCCCGATGGGGTGATGGCGAGGGTGTACCCTTCCGGCGATTTGGGGACGTTTTGGGTGGTGAGCTCGAAGCGGCAGAGCGCATCGGCCTCGGATCGTTCGATCGTTCCGCCTGTTACTGTTTCGCCGTAGTGTCTGGCGAGCGGATCGAGACCAAGCGCCTCCGGAGCCGCCACGGTCAGCTTTTCGGGCAGAGTGAAGCTGCCGGATTCGGGCGCGAGTTTTTGCACCTGCGGCACGATAAGCGGATACCCGTTGCGAGTGTGCCCGATGGAGATCGCATCCCCGAATACACACACCGCGCCGAAGAGTGCAGACAGCAGAAAAAGCCGTTTCAACATTGAGATTTATCCTTATTTTTTCCTGAGTTGGAGTGTTTTCATCCACACGCCATGCCGTATAGGTATGCGCCTTACAATTGTCGATATTATTTTTGACAACGCAGTTCTAAAACTCCGTATCCCCCGCCGTCCGGAGATGTCGCGAACTCCGGACGGCAAGGGGGTCGGAGGGAATTATGCGAGATTCTTGAACTTCAGCACGCCACTTTCGAGCTCGAAGCCCCAACCGTCGTAGGCTCCGCCGCTGATGGCGGTACCGTAAGCGAGTTCGGTCACGATGGTATCTTTGCCGACCGTGAGGTCGAAGGTCGCGGATGCGCCGGTGTCGACGGTCACGCCCGCGATGCTCCAGCCGCCCTTCGCCTGTGCTTCGTCAGCGAAGCTCACCTCCACCGTATTACTCTCGGTAAGGATCGCTCCGCTCAGGAACGCCGTATCTGAAAATTCCGCATCGCGCTTCGTGAAGTCGAACTCCCACGCTTTGTTGCTGACGCTCTTATCCTGAGCGGTGGTAAGCGTCAGCGCGGTATTTCCGCTGAAGGCAATGCTGTTGAAGCCACCGATGCTGCCCGAAAATTCGCCAGCGTAGGTGCTGAAAGCCAACGTCGCATCGCTCGCCTCGCCGCCAACGTAGGTATAGCCGAAGACGTCGCAGCTGAAATCCGTCGTGCCGGTAAAGATCACGTTCGCCGTTCCGGTCGTATCGCCGTCGAGCTGACCGCGTGCATAGATCGTGCCGGTGATATTGCCGCCCGAAACGGTGATGGTGATGTCGCCCGCCTCGGTCGAACCGCCGGAGGTCGAATGACTGCCACCGCCGAAGACATTCGCCATCGTGCCGCCCGCGATATTGATTTTGACGTCTCCGACGATGCTCTTGCCGTTCGTTTTCTGCGCCCAGCCACCGCCATAGACGTTGCCCATCGAACCGCCCGATATGGTCAAATTCACGTCGCCAGCCTGCGCCGTCACACCGGAAGCCATGATGCCGCCGAAGATGCCGCGACCGCCCGCAGCCGTACCCCAGCTGCCGCCGGAGATCGTCGCGGTGACGCTGTCAACCGTGTAGACGGTTCCGGTCGCGTCGCCAGTAGCGTAGCCACCCGCGAAGATGCACGCCTGGGTGCCCTTGGTGGTAGAACCACCCGTGACGGTCAAGGTTACGTCGCCCGCGGTATGGCGGGAGCCGTTACCCTTGGTCGTATCGGTCTTGACCGCCGAAGCACCGTAGATGTTGCCCGAGAACGTACCGCCCGTGACGGTGGTCGTGATGTCGCCAACGCTGGTTGCGGTCGTCAGCTTGTTTGCAAGCGCCCCCGCGTAGAAGTCCTTGGCGAACGTGCCGCCGTAGAGCTCCGCCTTGACTTCGCCGGTGACATTTCCGAATCCGCCAGCGTAGGCGACGCCAGTGAAGTTCATGCCGTTTTCGCCGTTGTCGCTGACGAGCAGATTCACATTCTCGACCGAACCGCCCGCCGTTGCGCCCGCCGCGAGGTTGCGGATCGTACCCTCGTAGAGCCACATGTTGACGTCGTGGGCGAAGTTACCCTCCGCGCCGTAGAGCGCGGTGGCCAAATTCGCGCCGTCGACGGTCAGCCACGCGTCGCCGGTGGTGTTCGTTCCAGCGACCGCCGCCGGTAGCGTCGTGACGTCGGTAGCGCTGTCCCACTTGGTCGCCAAACCGCCGTCCGCGAGAACTGTCGCGTTGGTGCTGTCGAGCTCCGCCGCAGTCGTTTGCGTCCCTACCGCGAAGGCGCTCACGATCAACGTCATGCCGTCCGAGAAGTCGAGGTTGCGACCGAGGAAAGCGTTGGAATGCTGCTCCCCGGACTTCACCGATTCGTCGAAGATCCGGTAGTTGCCGCAATCCAGTGTAACATTGGCATTAACTGCATCCGCGATCTTGTAGGAGTAATCAGTCTCAAGTGAGTAAACATTGATTTTCACATCCTCGCTGAAAGTACCCCAGTCGGTGATGATCGCATCGGTATTGCCGTGACCGCCGTTAACGTCCCAGAAGCTGATATCGATGACCGCGCCGGCTGCAGCGGAGGTCAATCCCGCCTGACCGCCTTTGTATATGGTCAGATTCGCACCACTGGAAAGAACACCGGCCTGAAGAATGCCGCCCGATTCGAGCGTCAGTCCGGCTCCGTCTTCCACCCGGACGTCGGAAGCGATGGCGCTCTTGATCTCCGCCGTTGCAGACCAACCGGCGACGTGACGGACTACAACCGTACCTCCGGAAATGGTCGCATCGTTCAGCGCGCCGCCGTTGCCGACCGACATATTGCCGCCGTAAACAGTCGCGCCGGATATGACCGCATCCGAACCGTAAACGAGAACCCTGCCGCTGCCAACTTTGCTGAGATTTTTGACGGTTGCACCGCCCGTCACGTTGAGAGTCCCGCTGTTGAAGGTAAGATTGTTGATGGATGCGCCGCTGGAGAAACCTATGGCTCCTCCGTTGAAGTTGACCTCATTTACGATGGCTGAGGCGGCGATAGCCAGTGTACCTCCGTTGAGGGTTATCTCGTTGGCGGTTGCGCCTGTTGATATAGCCAGCGTGCCACCCGCAACGGTCGCACCGCTGACCGTCGCTCCGGCCTGCGCCTGGATCTGACCGTTCTTCAGTTCGACGCCTTCAGCCGTACCGCCGTCACTGATGATCG
>Ga0310786_10001724_pt1 | contig 35036 bp, 34 predicted proteins | sample AusTroGonzalo_MG_FD_203881 | JGI IMG/M metagenome (GOLD analysis project Ga0310786, IMG submission 203881) | Bovine rumen microbial communities from tropical cattle in Woodstock, Queensland, Australia - Gonzalo_03 (v2) (version 2) | ecosystem: Host-associated > Mammals > Digestive system >... | reverse complement strand
TTTTCCCTTGGACGTTCAGCACGAGCATCGTGACGACGAAGGCAACCACGAACACGACGATGACGGCTACGATGAGCAATTGAGGTCCGGCCATAGGCTTGTTTCTAAACTAAAACGTGCAAAAATACCCTTTCTCTTAGAAAAAGCGTAAAAATACTTGCGCAGAAAAGGCTGTTTTGCGCAGAAAACCGGTTTCTGGCTCAAGATTATGTGGGAATACTATCTTCTCTTCTTGAAGAACTCCGTCAGGAGTTGCAGACACTCGTTGTGCATCACACCTGTTGCTGTTTTGGTCTTGGGATGTAGCATCTTGCCGAAACGCGAGAACCCGTTTTTGGGGTCATCAGCGGCCCAAACAATTTTGCCGATATGAGCGTGGCACAATGCTCCGGCGCACATGGGACAAGGTTCCAAGGTGACGTAAAGCGTACACTCATCCAGATACTTTGCCCCCAAGGCGTTGGCCGCTGCAGTAATGGCGAGCATCTCGGCATGAGCGGTTACGTCGTTAAGGGTCTCGGTTTGGTTGTGGGCACGGGCAATGACTTTGTTATTACATACCACCACAGCCCCAATGGGGATTTCGTCGGCTTCTAAAGCTTGTTGCGCTTCTTGGTAAGCTTGTTTCATGTAATATTCGTCGGAGAAAACGGAGAGCGGCATTTTGAGTTACATTTTGGATAACAATAAGGTTGAAGTTATATCCATTTTGCCGAAGGCAAACCACTTTTTACCTAAATCTTTCAACGAGGCTCCAATGTGATACACGGTTTCATCTATCATCAAGAAACGATCGTGAGAATCAGCAAAGACTTGAACATCAATAGGCTCGTATTGCGTGTTATGAAGTTTGATGTCTGTTTGTAAAGCGGGTGAAATCTGCTTAGTGTAAATGGTAGCCTTGACACAGGATGTTCGTTTATCGAGAAGTTTCAACACGGTATCATCAATATAGTTGTCAATAAGGATAATTCGGGTTGTTGCGCTGCGTATCAAGTCGCTGACAAAAACATGGGCATCGAAGACCTGACCATCAAAAAAGATGCCTTCAAGCGGAGGTATGGAGGTACGAATAAACAAATCTATCTTTTCAGAATGTTCTGTCAACAAGGCTTGTTGGCTTTCTAGTTGGTTTTCAATTCTCAACAAACGTTGATTCAAGGCATAACCCTTTAATAAATAGTCTTTTAAGATTTTGTTAGCCCAAATTCTAAATTGTGTACCTCTACGGCTTTTTACACGATAACCTACAGAAATGATGATATCGAGATTGTAGATTTTTGTTTTATAGGACTTCCCATCGGAGGCAGTTAGTAAGGATTCCTTACATACTGAATCTTCGATCAATTCGCCTTCCTTGAATATATTGCCAATATGAAGAGTGATGTTATTCCTTGAAGTCTCAAATAGTAAAGACATTTGAGCCTGAGTAAGCCAGACAGTTTCATCTTCCATACGAACTTCAAGTTGCACATTTTCATCGGGTTGATATAAAATGATTTCTCCAGTTGGTTGCATATTTTGTCATCAAATTTTCGACAAAGATAATGTTTTTCCTTATATTGGACAGTTGTCGCAAATTTTGCGACAACTGAAAACTTGTGCATTTTTCGCACAACTTGAACCGTCAAGAAATCCTTGATAGTTGCAGTTGGTAAGGATTCCTTACATACTGATTTCAAACTTGTCCCAGTCTGGTCCCAAAGGGAATTTGGCGCGAAAGCGCAATAGTTTTTCAGAATCTAAAGTGCAATGCAAAACGGCTTCCTGATAAGGCTCTGCCTTCGAGATGACTTCGCCTCGCGAATTAATCACTTGAGACTCACCGCTGTAGTGCAAACCATTAGCGTCTTCGCCAACACGATTTACTCCTATCCAGTAGGACTGATTCTCGATGGCGCGGGCTTGCAGCAATGTGTGCCAGACATTCATTCTTGAATCAGGGAAATTGGCGAGATAGAAGGCCAAATCGTATTCGTATTGGCCTCCTTTGTAACGGTTTCTTGCCCAAATGGGGAAGCGGATGTCGTAGCAGACCATCGGCTTGATTTTCCAGCCTTTCAGTTCTACAAGCAGCTGTTTATCACCGTGTTCCACAAGTTTATCCTCGCCGCCCATGGTGAAGGTATGCCGCTTGAAATACAGCTCATAACTGCCATCGGGACGCATCCAAACGAGGCTGTTATAATAGTGGCCGTCCTTCTCCAAAGGGAAAGTCGTGGCGATAACAGCGTTTTTTGCTTTGGCTTGATTTTTAAGCCATTGCATTGTCGGGCCGTTTTCTGTTTCGGCGAACTTTTTTGGGTCGACGGGGAAGGCCGTGGTGAAAGTTTCGGGCAGGAGTATGAGGTCGGTATCAGGTTGCACTTGTTTCAGCAACTCGCTGAAATGTTGCAAGTTGGCTTCCTTGTCCTCCCATTTGAGGTCGGCTTGGATGTAGGCGATGTTCAAGTTGTTCATAATGTGGAAGTTAAATGATATTTTCCGCTACCAAAGGTTTTGACTTCGTAGCCGTTTTCTGTGGGCAGACAGACCTCTGCCGTGGTGTTGGCTGGGATGGTGAAATCCCATTCAAAATGGTTGCCTTCACGTTTCCAGTTGCTTTCGATGCGACCCGAAACGGAGTTGTAGGCGCAGTTCACAAAGTCCAGTCCTTCAATGGGATAGGGTTTGAGTTGGATTTTGCTATAACCAGGTTCTAAAGCGCGGATGCCGCCGAGGTATTCGTATTCCCAGATGATGAGGTCCCCGAGAAGCATCACATGATTGCCCGAGTTCATGGCGGGGTCAGCGGTGTTGCCGTTCCAGAGTTCCCAGATGGTGGTAGCACCGTTGCGGACCATGTAGCCCCAACTTGGATAGGTGTCGTTGGAGGCAATTTGGAGGGCGAGGTCGCCGCGACCATATTCCGTCAAGCAGCGCATCAGCTGTTGTATGCCGACCACGCCTGTTGAGACATGGCCGCCACATTCGTTCATGGTCTTGTCTACAATGCTCTCCAAAACCTTGTTTTCCAATCCTTTGGGTACCATGCCAAACCACAAAGGCAGGATGTTGGCGGTCACCGTATTGTTGGCATAAACGCCTGTCACGCGGTCGAAGTATTTGTCGTTGAAAGCAATGGTGGAGGTGATGATTTCTTGTTTGAAAAACGCCACATCCTTTTCGAATCCTAGGATTTCAGCAAATTTAGTCATCTTGCTGCAAAGGTAGCAATAGAAGGGTGTGGAAATGACCGTTGATTCGGTGATGCGTGTGGGGTCGTTGGAATGAATCATCTCTAACGACTCGGGTGGCATGCACCAGTCGCCGTAGGTGTCGCGAGTCATCAGTCCGGCTTTCATGTAATTGTCCTTCATGTGCAGCAGCCATTTCTTCATCGCGCCATAGTGCTGTTGGATGGGCTGAAGGTCGCCGAAACGGGTGTAAAGCATGTCGGCCACCGTGACAAAAGCGCCAGGCCAAGTCATGTTGTCGGTATAGCCGCGCCAGTAAGGCGGAATGACATTAGCCACAGAACCGTTTTCTAATTGGCTGTCCTCAGTGTCGGTGAGCCACTTCGCATAAAGTTGGTGATTGGCAAAGACATACGACTCACCAAAGCAACCTGTGGTATGATCGCCAGTCCAGCCCATGCGCTCGTCACGTTGGGGACAGTCGGTGGGCATGGAGCGGTAGTTGCCACGGATGCCCCAGAAGGCATTGTGATACACTGCGTTGAGGATTTCGTTGGAGGTTTCAAAGTTGCCTGTGGTGGGCATTTCGTCGTAGAAAACGAGGCCTTCGAAATCGTCAAGGGTGGGTGTAGAACGTAGCCCGCTGATTTCTACGAAACGGAAGCCGTGATAGACGAACATCGGATGCCAGTGTAGTTGAGAGTTTAGAGTTGAGGGTTTAGAGTTGCTGGCAACGATGTATCGGTCGGTACATTCCGCGCCACGAAGGTTGGCGGTATAGAGCGTGCTGTCGGCGTTGAGGAGCTCTGCAAAGCGCAGGGTGATCATGTCGCCAGCCTGTTGTCCGCGCATCTTGATGTCAAGCACGCCGACCATGTTTTGGCCCATGTCGAGCATCCATTTGTCACCCTTTTGGAAAAGGGCGACGGGTTTCAGTACCTCTTGCACTTTGATGTTTGGGTTAGGTTGGGCGGAAAGTTTACCTTCGGGAGCGGCCACAAGTTCGGCTTGAAGCCAGGCAGAGTCGTCAAAACCTGCCATAGGCCATCTGCATAGATTCGCTTCGGATTTTATTGGCATGTCATGCCGAGCCTTTATGGCGAGAGTATCTATGCCAATAAAATCCTCGGAATGACATGCAGATTCACTAAATTCAAAGTTTTCATCATAGGTCTCTCCATCATATTCGTTGGCAGTACGGATAGGGCCTCGGTTGGTGATTTTCCAGGTCTCGTCGCTGACGATGGTTTCCTTTTGTCCGTCCTTGTAGGTCACTTCCAATTGAAGACAAAGTCTTGGTGTACCAAAATTCGGCACATGCTCGGGCCCATCCCATCCGTTGGGACTTGTGGGGTCTTGACGGAAAGCTGTGAAGCGTCCGCCTTCGAGGATGATGCCGATGGCATTGTCGCCATTGTTCAGCATTTCCGTTACATCGTAAGTGTTGAAATACACACGTTTGGAATGCCAGGAAAGGGTCGGTTTCAATAGTTCTTCAGGCGCAATTTCCGTGCCGTTGAGGTAGGCGCTATACACGCCCATGCCGCTGACATATAGTCGAGCGTTATCAACTTCTCCATGGAGGCCAAAGTCCTTACGAAGATAACGTGCTGCCAAACGGGTATGCCCCACCAATATATCATCTTCAAACTCATGTCCAATCCATTTCGCTTGCCAGTCGTATTGATTTAACAGACTGATTTCAAAAGATTTGACTTCGCTTTCCACTTTGGTTTTCCTGCCACCGTTGGCGGTCACCGTCGTGATGACTTTCCAATAGGCTCGGTCGCGGCTTCGGAGCGTGGTTCCCTCGTATGGGATGTTGAGCATCTGGTTGGAAGACACCGTTTCGGAATCCCAAAGGTCACCGATGCCTTTTTGGGCGTTTTCGGCGGTAGAGGCCACGATGATGCGGTAGGCTTGTTGCACGACGTTGCTTTCTGTGGTTTCATATTGCCAGCTGAAGCGCGGTTGTGCTGTGGCCAAGGCCTGTGGATGGAATTGTTGCCCTATGTTGGGGTTGACGATGCTGATATTTAGGTTGTCATTGCACGAAGTAAAGACGATGATGGTCAAAAGTAGGAAGAAGAAACGTTTCATAACATTGAGTTTATCAATAGTTTGTTTCGTTGATTAGGCGGCAAAGGTAACAAAATCTTTTCCTATTGCACACCATTCCGAAATGAATTAGTATTTTTGCAAGTTTTAATCTTGAAAAATAATAAATCTGAAGACTATGTACAGAACGCATACTTGTGGCGAACTTCGTCTTGCCGACGCCGGCAAGGAAGTGACATTGGCCGGCTGGGTGCAGCGCACCCGCGACAAAGGCTCCCTCGTTTGGATTGATCTCCGCGACCGTTATGGCATCACCCAACTCTTCTTGGATGGTAGCAGCGACTCGAAACTCTTGGAACAAGCCCGCTCGTTCGGGCGTGAATTTGTGATTCAGGCCAAGGGCACGGTCATCGAGCGCGAGTCGAAGAACCCGAACATGCCGACGGGCGACATCGAGTTGAAGGTGAGTGCCTTCCAACTGCTCAACAGCAGTAAGGTACCGCCTTTCACCATTGAGGATGTCAGCGATGGCGGCGATGACCTTCGCATGAAATACCGTTACTTGGACATCCGTCGTAACCCCGTGCGCCAGAATCTTGAACTGCGTCACCGCATGGCCATGCTTGTGCGCAACTATTTGAGCAACCTCAACTTCTTGGAAATTGAGACCCCGATGCTCATTAAGAGCACGCCCGAAGGTGCCCGCGACTTCGTGGTGCCTTCGCGCATGAATCCGGGTGAGTTCTATGCCCTGCCGCAAAGCCCGCAGCAGTACAAGCAGTTGCTGATGGTGGCCGGCATGGACCGCTACTTCCAAATCGTGCGTTGTTTCCGTGATGAAGACCTCCGCGCCGACCGTCAGCCGGAGTTCACTCAAATCGACTGCGAGATGTCGTTTGTGGAACAAGAGGACGTTTTGAACACCTTCGAGGGCTTGGCCAAGCACCTCTTCAAGGAGATGAAGGGCCTCGAGTTCGATAAGTTCCCGCGTATGACGTGGCACGACGCCATGAAATACTACGGCTCCGACAAGCCTGACATCCGCTTCGGGATGAAGTTCGTGGAACTCAACGACGTGGTGAAAGGCAAGGGCTTCGGCCTCTTTGACAACGCAGAATTGGTTGTCGGCATCTGCGCCGAAGGCTGCTCAGAATACACCCGCAAGCAACTCGACCAACTCACCGAGTTTGTGAAGCGTCCGCAAGTGGGTGCAAGCGGCATGGTGTACATCAAGTACAACACCGATGGCACATTCAAGTCATCAGTCGATAAGTTCTACACGTCTGACGACCTGAAAATTATTGCTGACAAGTTCGGTGCCAAGCCCGGCGACCTGATGCTCATCCTTTGTGGCGAGGCCATGAAGACCCGCGTGCAGCTCAACGCCCTGCGTTTGGAGATGGGCAACCAACTCGGTCTGCGCAAGCCCGACGAATACGCACCTTTATGGGTCATCGACTTCCCGCTGTTGGAATGGGACGAGGAGACGCAACGCTACTACGCCATGCACCATCCCTTCACCGCTCCCAAGCCTGAAGACGAGGCATTGCTCGACGACCCGACGAAGTGGGGTGACATCCGCGCCAATGCCTACGACATCGTGATGAACGGTGTGGAGGTCGGCGGCGGCTCCATCCGTATCCACGACCGCACCTTGCAGAACAAGATGTTCCACACCCTTGGTTTCACCGACGAGAAAGCACAGGAACAATTCGGCTTCCTGATGGGTGCTTTTGAGTATGGTGCCCCGCCTCACGCTGGTCTAGCCTTCGGTTTCGACCGTCTCTGCTCGCTCTTCGGCGGCGCCGACAGCATCCGCGACTTCATCGCCTTCCCGAAGAACAATGCTGGCCGTGACGTGATGAGCGGCTCGCCTGCGCCGATTGCCCAAGAGCAGTTGGATGAGTTGCAGATTGCTTTGAATTTGAAATAAACTGATAAACAATTATTGCAATGAAAAACCTAAAAACTTATCTAATCATCCTGTTGAGCGTCTTTGCTTTAAGTTCCTGCTCGACCGACAAGACCATGGTGGCCAAAGGCGTGGACCTCAAAAAGTATGAGTACGCCTCCATCGTAAAAGGCCAAACCCTTCATGGCACCGAAACCGACATTGAAATCGAACCGGGCATTTATGAAGCCATTGAATCCACGCGCCTAAAGATGGTGGGCGACCGTCGTGTCAGCGATCTATCTGATAACCAAAAAGAAAAACTTGTCCTTGTGAAATATGCTGCCACTTCTTCAACAGAAAGATCAGTCCTTTCTGTCAGCTTTGAGGATTATATGACAGGTAAGACGATGGTCTCATGCCGAGCCTCAAATCGTACAGCTTGGACGCGTCAAAAGGATGTGGATAAAGCCATCAGAAAACTGTCGGGCCGCATTATGTCCGTCTGGGGAAGATAATTTGAGAAACACTTGTATATGAAAAGATTACTGGTCCTAACAGGTGGCGGTGACTGCCCAGGCTTGAATGCCGTCATTCGCGCCATCGTCAAGAGAGCCTCCCAAGAGAAAGATTGGGAAGTGCTCGGCAGTATCCAAGCCTACAATGGCATCCTTTGGGAACCGACCGAGATTGTCAGGCTGACACCCGAAATGGTGCGCGGCATCCATTTCCGCGGCGGCACCATCATCGAGACCACCAACAAGGGCGGCCCGTTCAACTGGCCCGTGAAAAACGCCGACGGCACTTGGACCACCGTCGACCGCAGCGACGAGATGCTCCGCAAGTTGCAATATATGGGCATTGATGCGGTTATCAGCATCGGTGGTGACGGCTCACAGCGCATCTCGCAGAAACTCTACGAAAAGGGCTTGAACATCATCGGTGTGCCCAAGACTATCGACAATGACCTTTCCATGACAGAAAGCACCTTCGGTTTCCAGACCGCCGTGCAGATAGCCACCGAGGCCGTTGACAAATTGGTGACGACCGCCGCTTCGCACAACCGTGTCTTCATTCTTGAGGTGATGGGGCGCGACGCAGGTTGGATAGCCATGCTTTCAGCCATCGCGGGTGGTGCCGAGGTGTGCCTCTTGCCGGAATTCCCTTACGATATCGAGATAGTGAAAGATTTCTTAGAGAAGCGTTTCAACCACGACCGTGGCTTTGCGGTGGTGGTGGCTTCGGAAGGCGCACGTCCCAGAGGTGGCCAGCAGGTGTACGAAATCAGTTCGGAGGTGGGCTACGAGAACAAGAAACTGGGCGGCATAGGTCGTCGTTTCATCGAGGAGATGAAGGCGGCGGGCTTTGCCCACGATATGCGCGAAACCACCCTCGGTCACCTGCAACGTGGTGGCGTGCCGATTGCCTACGACCGCGTGCTCGGCGCCGAATTTGGCGTGAAGGCTTTCGAAATGGTCCTCAATGGTCAGTTTGGCCAAATGGTGGCGTATCGTTATCCACAATTGGTGGCCGTCCCATTGAAGGAAGCCGTTGCCAAACCTAACCTCGTCACCTTCGACAGCGATTTGGTGCGCACCGCTTTGGGATTGAACATTTGTTTGGGAATATGAGAATCCAAGTCGTCCCGACAGCCCAACAAGCCCAAGACATCGATTGCAACGAAAAAACCGCCGTTGTGATTGATGTCCTGCGGGCGACGAGTGTTATTACAACCGCCTTGGACAATGGAGCGCAAGAGGTCATACCCGTGCGTACGGTGGAAGAAGCGCAAAACCTGTATGCTACTTCTGATGCCTCAAAGACACTGCGCGGTGGCGAACGCAACGCCTTGAAAATCGAGGGATTCGACTTGTCCAATTCACCTTTGGAGTATAAGAAAAAGGTGGTCGAAGGCAAAACCATCATTATCACCACTACCAATGGCACCAATGCTATTAATAATGTAAAAGGTGCAGACGAGGTCGTTTTGGCCTGTTTTAGGAACGTGGCAACGGTGGCAGACCACCTTGTAGGGCTGTCACACCGTGGCAACCACGATATTATTATTGTCTGCGCAGGCACCGAAGGCCGTTTTTCCTTGGATGATGGCCTCTGTGCGGGAATGTTGATTGAATTGTTGAAACAAAAGACCGAGGTTGAAACTGACGATTTGGGCCTTTTGTTGACACAGTATTATCAGCAGAATAAAACCAGCCTACTTGGCGCATTGTCAGGCTGTTTCCATCTGAAACGATTGTTCACGTTGGGTTTTTATGACGACATCCGTTTTTGTTTGGAGACGAACTGCGTGACGACGGTGCCAGTAGTGCAAGACGGTAAAATCACGAAAAAACAGATACCATGAAACGCACATTTTTAGCCATTCACATCCCCAGCGGGACGGAGTACCCCGCCTTGGTGGAGAGTTTGAAGAAGAACCTGCCGCACGAAAAGTACATCAACTATTGCAGGCCCGACAATATTCATCTTACCTTGAAGTTCATCGGCCAGACCGAAGACCTCGACATCCCCGCTATCAATGAAGCCTGTCGCAAGGTGGCCCAACGGCACCAACCCTTCACGATGGACTTCGACCGCACGGGGCTCTTCGGGAGCAACGGTACGCCACGTGTGTTGTGGCTTGGCATGAACAAAACGCCCCAAGCCCTTTACGACCTCGAAGCCGATGTGCTCGATGCTTTCGATGATCTAGGTTATTTGCGCGACAGGCAAAACTTTGTTCCGCATCTCACGGTGTGTCGTATTAAGTCGTTGGTTGACAAGAAGTTCTTCCAGCAGGTTTACAACGGCATCGAACAAAAAACCTACCTGCACACGGATGTGAAAGAGTTGATTTATTACCAAAGTTTCCTGCAACCTACAGGGCCGTTCTACAAAATCCTAAAACGTTTCCCCTTGGGATGAATAAAAAAGCCGTACCTTTGCAATTTATTAGGCATTTCAGAGTTATAGAGAAAAAACAAAACGCATATCACTATGAAAACCAGAATCACAAGCATCATTATGGTCCTCTTGGCCGTGTTCATCACCCTCGGAGGCACCACCAGCTGCAAGAGCAAGAAACGTCTTGCCAAAGAAGCCGCCGAAGCGGAGTACAAATCGAAAGTGGAACAAGCTGTTACAGACTTGAACGCCATCCTTGACGACGAGACCCTTTGGACTCTCGAAGAAAAGGAAGCCCGTGTGCAAACTATCAAGGACTGGAACCTGCAAAACGCCGAAGTCGACGACCTGCTGTTCCAAGTGGAGAAAAAACTCGCCCGCGAGCGCGCCCAAAAAGACGAAGAGGAACGCCGCGCCACAGAGGAACGTGAAAGAGCTAATTCAGCCGATGTCGTTTTGGGACGCAATTTCAACAACATCGCCAAAGCCAGTAGCGTCAGCCAGGCCAACCGCGTTATCAACGAGACTTTGGACTTGTTTGAGTCGCCCAACGTTCCTGTGCTCATCATCATCAAGCAAAACGCAGGTTTCAACGACTACGACCGTCCGACCACCATCGAGAAGTACCTCAACTACGTGAAAGACCAGAAGAAGGCTACTGAAAAGGTCTTCGACATCAAGTATAACAGCAACGGAAAAATTAACGAACTTGAACTCATAAAGAAATGAAAAAGATCATTGCAACCTTAATGATACTGCTGTGCGTCGCCGGTGGCGCAATGGCACAGGAAGAACTAATTGATGTTGAACGCCAACGTGCCATCGACAGCCTCGCCTTGGAGAAGGTGAGAGACTTGAGCAAATACATCAAAATCGTCGGCTCGAAAGAAACCGCTTTCAGCGAGGCCAACCGCGTCATCGACCGCGCAGAGGAACTCTTCATGAGCGATGCCGAAATCGGTGTTTCTTCCATCCACAGCAACCAAATCACTTTCTATCGCGTCCGCAAGTACTTCGAGCACCTGATGCGCCTCAACTACGACCGCGTCGAGATCGAATGGTACAACATCGAGTATGTCAGCGACTTGCAACGCCAGCCCGACGGTACTTATGTGGGTGTCATCACCATCTTCCAGACGTTCCGTGGCTACGACAAGGAAGGCAATTTGGTGTATAAAGATACCACCAAGAAGGACATCACCGTTTATGTGAAGCGCAAGGAAACCCAAATTGGTGGCCGCACCATCGGCTTCTGGGATGTGTTGCTCGGCGACATGCGCGTGAAGGAAACGACGGATAGATGAGAATCACCCGACATATAGTCTTATTGGCTTTGGCTATCGCTTTCGTCTGGCCCGTTATGGGTCAGACGATTGGTGATTTCAAGATGGATGAGACGGAGTTGTATGCCATGACCAAGCAGATGGGGCAGTTCATGCGCCGCTTCAACTACGAGGAAGACCAATTCGGCTATAAACTCAACCCCAAAGACCCCAAATACCGCAGCAACGAGATGCGTCAACAGTCGCTGCCCATCCTCTTTGACCAGGAGAAATACGGCAAGCAGACGGATTTGCAACGGTATTTCATCGAAGACGTCACCAAAGGCGATTCTACCTACATGACTTTTCTCGGAGGACGTTGGTATTCAGAGGTTTCGGCTACCTTCAAATACTATGGTCAAAACGTCAATATCTTGCTGATTTTGGCCGTTGAGCAAGAGGGTTTGGGCTCGAAGTGGGTGTTTACCAACATTTATTTTCCAGACTTTAACAAGATGTTTCCTACGGGCGAGATGGCTGAAAAGGAGAAACATTTCCTGCACCCCATGAGCCACGAGCTGGACTTCATGAACATCTACAAGGCTTTCCAAGACCCCGAGGTCATCGAATATTATGCTTCAAAGGACTATCAACCTGATTATCTGACGCTTTTCTTCTACGAAATCAAGAAGGGGAACCTCGTATTCCAACATGTCGACGGCGTCAAGTTCCACGTGTTTCAGATCAAGGACTGGTATTTTGAGGTGTCGTGGTTCGACCGCAAGGGCCTCAATTCTGGCTGGCTCATGTCGAATGTCATTTATTTACCCGAAAAGGAAAAGACCAATCTTATCAAATTCTATCAACCATGAAAAGAATCGTAACGTTCTCATTGATATTGTTTTGCATGACCTTTGGTGCCTACGCCCAAAAGCTCTCAAAAGAGGATGTGGCGCGCTATGAGAGGGAAATCAACGCAATGGTCACCTATCTTGAGGAAACGCTCAATTTCATTGGCGACAGCGCGACTTCAGCCCAGGAAAAAGGCATCGTGTTCACCGAAAGCTGGAGCAAAATCTTCATCGACGACAAGGTGCAAGTGGAGGACGACCTTGACGTGAACCGCAATACACCTATTAATAAAGACGTGCAAGCCTATCTGAAGGACATTGACTTTTTCTTCAAATGGGTCACGTTTCAGTTTGATGTGCAAAGCATTGCCCACAACACCCGCGCCGATGGCAGCATCTTTTTCAAGGTGACACTTTCACGTCATCTCACGGCCCGCACCATCAACGACGAGCCTATCGACGACATTCGCAACCGCTTCATCGAAATCAACCTCGACAAGCAAAACAGTAGCATGAAAATCGCCAGCATCTACACCTCGAAAATCAACGAAAAAGAAGTGCTTCGCAACTGGTGGAACGGCCTTTCGCAAAACTGGAAGAATCGTTTGGGCGGCGATGTCATGCTTTACGACAGTATCCCCTTGTCTTCGGTCGGAATGATTTCGGAGGCTGATTTTGTGGCTGCTTATCCCGCCCTTGACCCTGCAACGGGCACGACCGAGCTACGCGACAAGGTTTTCAAGAACGACATGGCCGAACTGGATGCCAAACTGAAACTCGTTACGCAAAAACAACGCATCGATTTATCGGGCATTTCGGAAATTATTAGCGTGGAACCTATCACCGAACTGTCAGACCTCACTTGGCTCGACATTTCTGGTACTTCTGTCAACGATATTTCACCTTTGCGCAACGCCAATAAACTCAAGACTTTGCGCGCCAATAACACTTTAATCGAAGACCTCTCGGCACTCAAATATTGTCTCACCCTTGAGGAACTTGAAGTGGCTAATACTACCCTCGACGATTTATCTGTCTTGGCCCATCTGCCCAACTTGCAGAAAATCAATCTCTCTGGAACACAAGTCAGCCGCGTCAACGGACTGAAAAATTGCCCTAACCTGATTTCGCTCAACTTGGGCGGTACCCGTATTCCGAACATTGGTGTTGTGCAAGACCTGCCTTTGCTCAAGAACCTTGATATCAGCAACACTGCGGTCCGAGACCTCACACCCGTTAGAGAACTCAAAGACCTGCAAAGTCTCAACATTTCTGGTTCGGCCATAACCAACTTGCAGGTGCTCAATGAGTTGGAAAACCTGCGTGAGTTATATTGCAGCAACACTTCCATCAGCGACCTGTCGCCTTTGAAGAACCATCGCCGTTTGAGTAAGGTTTACTGCGACCAATCCAAAGTCGGTGTTGCCGAAGCGAGCGCGTTCACCAAGGACAATCCTTTTACCCTCGTTATTTATGACACCGAGGCTTTGCGCAACTGGTGGGACGAACTTCCGATGTATTGGAAAGCTGTGTTTTCCAAGCAGATACAACTCGATTCCAATCCCACCACCGAGCAGCTGCACCAAATCATCAACATGCAGGAACTTGACCTTTCTGGCAATACTTTCATGCAGAGCCTCATGCCCGTCAGCCGTTTGACCAATTTGAGGTCGCTCGACATCAGTAACACCGAAATCAGTTTCCTGCAACCCATTCAGGGCTTGGCCAACTTGGAGTCGCTCAATATTTCGCATACCTATATTAACACCATCGATCCGCTAAAGGAGATGACCAACTTGAGGATGCTCGACATCAGCAACACGCCTGTCGCCGACTTGACCCCTTTGGTCAACGACAAGAGTATTGAGGTTATTGTAGCTGACAGCACCATCATTGGTCAGGCACAAGTCATCGCGCTGAAAGAAAGCCGACGCAGGGTGCATGTGATTTACCAGACAGGGCCATTGACAGTTTGGTGGGAAGGCCTCGATTCTATTTGGCAGGCCATCTTCCGTGATGCATTGGGGATTCATGATGAAATGCCCAGTGCCCTTGACTTGCAGCGTGTGTTGGATGTGCAAACGCTTGAAATTGGCTCGGAATTCCCCATTTCCAGCATTGAGCCGTTGGCGAATTGCATGTGGCTTGAGCGCCTGACCATCAATAACCAGAGTGTACGCGATATTACGCCTTTGGCTAACAAGGATTATCTTGTCGAACTCAATATGCAGAACAACCCCATCAGCAGCTTGAAACCCATTGAAAACAGTACGATGTTGGAGTTGCTCAATATTGAGAATACACAAATTAATGATCTTGGGCCACTGTCGAAGATGAACAACCTTGTGACCTTAAACGCGGGAGGTACGTCCGTGAAATCGTTGAAGCCATTGTCGAACTTGCAGCGTTTGGAAAACCTGTTCGTCAACAACACCAATGTGAGGAGTTTGTCGCCCGTTGAAGGCATTACTTCCTTGAAACAACTGAAGGTCTACAACACCAAAGTCAGGGCGCGCGAAATCGAGAAATTGCAACAAAAGCGACTCGATTTGAACATCATTTATTATTGAGTAAAACCGAAATCTTTTTTGGAATAAAGCGTTTTTTTTGTGGAAACGCTTTTATTTTGTATTTTTGCAAAATCTAGATTTAATCTTGAAATCTTAAATTTGAAATCTTAAAATACAAAATCATGGAAATCAGAAAGTTAGAACAAATGTTTGAGGTTTTGCGCAGCAAACCCAAGAAACGCCTCGTGGCTGCCTACGCCAACGATGACCACACCATTTGCGCCGTGAACGCGGCCGTGAAAGAAGGCCTTATCGAAGCCACCCTCCTTGGTGATGAAAATGTCATCAGGGAAGTGTGCAAAGCCGAGAACATCGACACCAACAACTTCAAAATCATCAATGAGCCTGTCGACACCAAGGCTGCTGCTATGGCTTGCGACATCATCAATGCTGGCGAAGCCGACATCCTGATGAAGGGCTTGCTCCCGACCGACAAGTACATGCGCGCCATCCTCAACAAGGAACGCGGCCTCTGCCCGCCCAACGTGACTTTGGCCCATGTCGCCGTCATCGAGAACCCCAACTACCACAAACTGATGGTCGCCTCCGACTGCGCCATCATCCCGCTGCCCGACATCAAGCAGAAACAACAGCTGCTCAAATATGTGACCACCGTAGCCAAGGCTTTGGGTGTCAGTTGCCCGAAGGTCGCCATGGTGACTGCCACCGAGCAGATGAGCGCGGGTATCCCCGCTTGCGTCGATGCCGCCATCATCGCCAAGATGGCTGAGCGTGGCCAAATCAAGGGTTGCATGGTGGAAGGTCCTATCAGCCTCGACCTCGCCTTGGATGCCGAGACTGCTGCCATCAAGGGCATGAAGAGTCCCGTGGCTGGCGATGCCGACTGCCTCGTGTTCCCCAATCTTGAGGCCTCCAATGTGTTCTACAAGTGCTGCTCGAAGTTTGACAAGAGCGAAATCGGCGCCATGCTGATGGGTGCCAAGGTGCCTTGCGTCCTTTCTTCACGCGGCGACACGTCGAAGACCAAATTGTATTCCATCGCTTTGGCCGCTATGCTTGCATAAAAACCAAAAAACATAACACCATGCATAAATTATTAATCGTTAATCCGGGTTCGACATCAACGAAAGTTGCTGTCTTCCAAGATAAAGAGCAGGTGTTCAAGAAGAACATCAAACATTCCGTTGAGGAAATTGCCAAATTCGACAGGATTTCCGACCAGTTTTCCTATCGTAAGGAAACGATTCTGAATGAGTTGAAGAACGAAGGTATCTCCTTGGACGGTTTAAGCGCCGTTGTGGGTCGTGGTGGTCTGTTGCATCCGCTCACTTCGGGTGTCTATGAGGTGAACGAAGCCATGATTAAAGATCTCACGGCTGCCACCTACGGCGAACACGCCTGCAACCTCGGTGGCTTGATTGCCAATGACATCGCCAAGGAATACGGTGTGAAGGCTTACATTGCCGACCCCGTCGTCGTCGATGAAATGGAAGACGTTGCCCGTTATTCGGGACACCCGCTGTTCCCCCGCGTTTCCATCTTCCATGCCCTCAACCAGAAGATGATTGCCCGTCAACATGCAGAGGCTGTCGGCAAGAAATACGAAGACCTTAACCTTATCGGTGTGCACCTCGGCGGTGGCATCTCGGTGGGTGCCCACAAGAAAGGTCGTGTGGTCGACGTCAACAACGCCTTGAACGGTGATGGTCCTTTCACTCCCGAACGTTCTGGTGCCCTTCCGTCAGGTCCTTTGATGAAAGCTTGCTTCAGCGGCAAGTACACCAAGAAGGACGTTGACCTCATGCTGAAGGGACAAGGCGGTTTCGTGGCCTACCTCGGCACCAACGACGCTCTCGAAGTCGAGAACGCCGTGAAGGCTGGTAACAAGGAATGGGAGAAAGTCTATCGCGCCATGGCTTACCAAGTTGCCAAAGAAATCGGTGGTCTCGCCGCTTCGGCTTTAGACATGGATGTCGACGGCATCTTCATCACTGGCGGTATGGCCTACGACAAGACCTTCTGCGGTATCGTCAAGGAACACGTGGAGAAGATTGCTCCTGTGTATGTCTATCCAGGCGAGGACGAGATGAAGGCTTTGGCCTTCAATGGCTTGCGCGTTCTCAACAAGGAGGCTAAGGTACAGAATTACCAAGGGTAATTAATTCAATTATTGAAATGTGTAGGGCTGCCACAATGTGACAGCCCTACAATTATTAATTCCCCGCGCAAGCCGCCGTAGCCGCGCTGATGGTGATTCCTGGAATGTTTTCCAATTGATGCGCGCATGATTCCAATGTAGCACCTGTGGTAAGTACGTCGTCAATCAGGAGGACGTGCTTTCCTTGCAGTTCATCAGTAAAACGCACCTCAAAGATGTCTTTCACGTTTTTGAAACGTTGCTCAGCTGTCTTATGGGTCTGTGTTTCGGTATAAATAGCGCGGACCAGGTACTTATCGCCGATTGGGATGCCCGTCACCTCGTTGATGCCTTTTGCTATCATCAAGCTTTGGTTGTAGCCGCGTTTGCGTTCGCGCTTGGGGTGTAGCGGCACAGGGATAAGATAGTCAATGCCTTGAAACAGTGGTGCTTCCTTGATGCTCTCGCCGAGTTGTTGACCTAGAAAAATGCCAGCTTCCTTGTTGCCTTTGTATTTCAGTTGGTGGATGAGGTGTTGCACCTTGCCCGATTTGGCGAAGAAGAAACAAGCAGTCACGGCATGGAAACGTACACGACCATAGAAAGCCTGTGCCAAAGGGTTGTCGGGATTCAGCTCATAGCCTGTGCGCGGCAGGGTGTAGCGGCATTTGAGGCAAACCGTTTCCTCGTCTTTGAGCAGAGAGTCGCCACAGGCGGCGCACACGCGAGGGTAAAACAGGTTGAGGATGCTATCAAGCCAGTCGCGGAGTTTCATGACGATGTCATTGTCCCAATTTAATGTATTTCTTTCTCGGCACCATGGGTTTGTCACCCGTTTCGGTGGCCTCGTCAAGTTGGAAAACGCTGTAGTTGATGGGGTAATCCAGGGAGTCGGGGAGGAGTTCGTCGGTGCGGCCTTGTTCGCGCAGCACTTCGTTGTACATGCGGCGGTTGCGCAGCAGCTTGGCTTGGGTGCGCGCCGACTTGTTGTATTTGTCGTACAAGAACTGTATCGGGTTGGCCGTAACGGTAACCATGCCGTTGCCCGGGATGACCTGGTGGCGTACCCAATAGTCGTCGAGTTCTTCTTCAAGGCGTTGCAATTCGCGTGGTGTCTCGATGGAAGGCATAGTAATCAGCATTTCCTTGAAGGTCTTGTAGTCGTAGAAAGGCATGATGGTCACTTCGCGCAGGGTGATGGTATCGCTGCGCAGGGCGATGAGCAAGGTGTCGCGACCCGCTGCCATGGTAGAGTCGATGGCGATAAGGCGTCGCGTATAGCCGACGCAACTCACCCACAAAGTGTCAATGCCTTTGGCAGGAATGACGAAACGGCCTTGCATGTTAGTGATGGTGCCACAATGTGCCATCTTGCTGATGACGTGCGTGTTGCGAATAGGCTCGCGGTTGCCGGCTGAAATCACGTAACCATAATACGGTCTTCGGCCATGGTCGTCGACGACTTCGTTTTGGGCAACAGCGGCGGCGCATAGCGACAGAAAAGCCAATATGAATAGGAATCGCGTCATTTTGTGGCTTTTGAAACGACCGTTTGGCTGAATTTATTGTACCATTCCTCGCCGAACTTACGTATCATCGGCTCGCGGAGGAACTTCCACAAGGGGATGCCTTCCTTTTCGCCTTTGCGTTTGGCGGGTACACAGACGCTCCATTCATGATAGAGCACATGTGTGAAACCGTCTTTTTCCACGAGACGGATAGGGTAGAGGTGACAGGAAATCGGTTTCCAGAAGTCACACTTTCCTTCCAAATAAGCCTTCTCGATGGCACAAAGGGCGGTGCCGTTCTCATGGAAATACACGAAGGCACATTCCTCGCCGTTCACCAAGGGCGTGACGAGTTCACCCGTCTCATCGTAGTCGTACACATCGTTTTCCTCGACCACCTTGATGCCTTCGGGGCGCATGTACGGCTTGATGGCTTCGAGGTTGTCTTCGATTTGTTGGATTTCGTCGGCTTCGAGAGGCGCACCTGCGTCGCCGGCCACACAGCACCAGCCTTTGCAGCGCGGTAGGCTGCAACAGAACTTTGCGTTCAGGAATTCGTCAGTGACGACGACATTGTCAAGGATAATCATGGTGCAAAGATAAGGTTTTTTGCAATAGTTTGTGCATGTCATTCCGAGGGTTTTATCGGCATAGATACACTCACCTAAAGGTTCGGTATGACATGCCGATAAAACCCGAAGGGAATCTATGCACAAACAAAAGTTTATTGTTTTATTCTATCGGGGTTTTCTGCAATGAACTTGCTCCAGTCGGGTTTGCGGTGCGCCTTGGCCTTCTCGGTGGTGTGCTTGGTGTAGTTCACGTCCTTGCCTTTCGAGATGGAGTGACAGACTGCGGCAGCCACAGCATCGGTGGCATCGAAAAACTGCGGGTTCTCGTCGGTTTTCAGGATGAAATGCACCATTTTGGCCACCTGTTCCTTGGAGGCGTTGCCGTTGCCCGTAATGTTTTGCTTGATGGTCTTGGGCGAGTATTCGAAGATGGGAATGTCGCGGTAGAGCGCAGCGGCCATGGCCACCCCTTGGGCGCGGCCCAACTTCAGCATGGACTGCACGTTTTTACCGAAAAACGGAGCCTCAATCGCTAACTCATCAGGATGGTATTCGTTGATGATTTCTAGGACGCGCTCGAAGATTTTTTTCAGCTTGAGTGCTTGGTTCTCCAGTTTCTTCAAGTTGATGACGCCCATCGTGAGGAGTTCTAATTGTTTGCCCTGCTCACGAATAACGCCGTAACCCATCACCATCGTGCCCGGGTCAATGCCTAATATGATTTTTTCTTGGGTCATTCTGTATTTTTTGCAAAGGTAGACATTTTTCATTTGGAACGATTGTTGTTTTCTTTTTTACTACTTTTGCATCGATAGTTTAACCATCAAACTGAAAGAAAAATGAAAGCATTACGAATTTTATTCTTGGCCATAGCCGTCATGATGGCTTCATACGCAACGGCTCAAACTGTTTACAACAGCAGTGGTTCGAGTTGCGGAAAGATAGAGAGTAACGGCACCATCCGCTACAGCAGCGGCTATAGCGTCGGCAGGTTCGACAGCGACGGCACCATTCGTAACAGTTCTGGTTCCAGCATCGGCAAGATTGACAGCGACGGCACCATTCGTAACAGTTCCGGTTCCAGCATCGGCAAGATTGACAAGGATGGGACGGTGCGTAATAGTTCGGGTTCTAGCATCGGCAAAGTGGAGAGCGATGGTACGGTACGCAACAGCTCTGGTTCCAGTATCGGCAAAGCTGCGGATATTCCCCGCGAGTGGGTGGCAGCTTATTTCTTTTTCTTTCCGTTTTACTAGAGAGCAAAACAGCAAAAACTCTTTTTTTCAGTACCGCCACTATTTTGCTTTTTCTTTGTATTTTTGCCGTCGTTTGTGATTTTAGAATATCTAACATTATCTCTCAATATACAATGAAAATCAGAGAAACATTAATTGAATGGAAACACAAAGTTAAATATATATACGCCCGCTATACCTATAGCATTGTGTTTATTATTGATGGTATTTACGACATTTGGCTTTGTGGTAGTTGGCTCTCTCGAAAACGAATAGTTAATGTAAAAGGTGCAACATCCTATGAACCAACTCGATATTGGGCTCTCAATATAATATTCAAAGATGCTAAATTCACCGAAAATGATAGTTTTGTAGATATAGGTTGTGGAGAAGGTCGTGTCATAGCTTGGCTGATCAACAAGCATTTTCCTGGTCAAATCACCGGGATTGAGAAAGATCCTGATGTGGCCGCCATAGCAAAAAAATGGATGGAGCATCGTCCGAATGAAAATGTAAGGCTTATAGAAGGCGATGCCATGGAACAATTCTATAATGACTATACCATCATGTATATTTTCCGTCCCTTTAATGAAGAGTTTTTTGAACGACTAATACTTCGAATAGAGGAACAACTTACTCACCCCATACGATTCTACTATCTTACTGATTTTTATTGTAGAAAGTACCTGACAGGTAGACAAGGATGGAAAATGATAAATAGACAATATATCTGGAGAACATACGGACTGTATATTTTTCCCGTCCCTCAATTCTATTCAGTTTGGATTTATACTCCAAACAACTCCGACCCTAACTCATACACTGATCCCACCATAGGTACAATTGAATCTTAAATCATTTGGTATTTAAGCCTTTGGCGTTGTGTTTCGAACCAACTCTATTTTATTGCTTCGTCATAAAAACTACGTCTTTGTGCTTTGCTGACCTTGTATTTCTTGTATTGCCCCGTGAAGAGGTCGCAGTCGAATAGGGTTTGAATCTGCGAGACAAACAAGCGTGAGTAAAGGCGGTTTTGGAAAGCTTGTTTCTCCTGCATGAAGGCGATGGTTTGCTTGATTTGGCCGATGTCGAGGTTTTCTTTGGTGAAGACAAAGAGGTCGAACTCGCGAAAATCGCCATAGAAGCCGTTGTTCACCTTGTCCATCTTGATTTCGAGGATGCGTTTCAGGGGCAAAGCCAGCGACCAGTATTCGTACTCGTTGCGACCGACGATGCTACCGTCGCCCAAGCCGTAGGCATAACCTGTTTGGTTAATGTGGCGCAGATCCTCGGCATTCACTTCCTTGACATCCTTGCCCGCCATCTCGTTCACCAAGGCGTTGTTTACATTCTTGTTCTCCCGTATGGCTCGGGTAACCTCGATGCCGAGACCACCCTCCTCATCCTGCAAATCTGGCCTGTCGCGGTTGACCAAATGCACATACGGCTCACCCAACAGCGTAGCCAATGAGACCATGGCATAACGCTCAAAGAAACAGGTATCGAATTTTGGGGAGAGCATTTTGTTCTTTTTTATACAAAAATGCTACGTTTACCCAAACAATTCCGTCCCCAACTCATAAACCGACCCGACAGGTACAATCTCAATCTTAAACCGCTTGGTATCCAATCCCTTGGCATTGTATTTCGAGACAAAAATCTTCTCAAACCCTAGCTTATCAGCTTCGGCAATGCGGGCCTCGATGCGGGTCACGGCGCGGATTTCGCCCGAGAGACCTACTTCAGCAGCAAAGGCATAACGCGAAGGGATAGGAATGTCGGCATTAGAGGAAAGCACTGCGGCAATGACAGCCATATCAATGGCGGGGTCGTCCACATGGAGACCGCCTGCGATGTTCAAGAACACGTCTTTTATGGAGAGTCGGAAGCCAGCGCGTTTTTCTAAAACGGCCAACAACATATTCATTCTGCGGAGGTCGAAACCTGTGGCGGAGCGTTGCGGGGTGCCGTAGGCCGCACTGCTCACTAAAGCTTGTGTTTCGATGAGCATCGGGCGTTGGCCTTCCATGGTGGCGGCGATGGCGATACCGCTTACCTCCTCATCACGCTGCGAGAGCAAAATTTCGCTGGGGTTGGTCACCTCGCGGAGACCTGTGGCGCTCATCTCAAAGATACCCAACTCCGAAGCTGACCCGAAGCGGTTCTTGATGGTGCGCAAGATGCGGAAACCATAGTGGCGGTCGCCTTCAAACTGCAAAACCGTGTCGACAATATGCTCCAAAATCTTCGGTCCGGCGATGCTGCCATCCTTGGTGATGTGGCCGATGAGGAACACTGGCACTTGATAGGCCTTGGCCATCTTGTTCATCTCGGCGGCTGTCTCGCGTATCTGCGAGAGGCTGCCTGCCGTGGCATCCACGTATGGCGACTCCAACGTTTGGATGGAATCCACCACCACGATGTCGGGCATAACTTCCTTGAAGTGTTTCAGGATTTCCTGCGTGTTGGTCTCGGTGAGGATGAGGCAGTCAGGGTTGGCGATGCCGATGCGCTCGGCCCGCATTTTGATTTGGGTCTGGCTTTCCTCGCCGGAGATATAAAGCACTTTTTTCCCAGAGAGTTGCAAGGCCGTCTGTAAGAGCAAAGTCGACTTGCCGATGCCTGGTTCACCGCCCACAAGGGTGAGCGAGCCAAGCACCAAACCACCGCCCAACACTCGGTTGAGTTCCTCGTAAGGCAAGATGATGCGTTGTTCCTTGGCGTTGGTGATTTCCTTGATGGGCAAGGGAAGGCTCTGGTCTATCTCCATGCCGATATTTTGTTTCACCGAATAGGTGTCCTTTTTCGTGACGATGGTTTCTTCCTTGCAGGAGTTCCACGCACCGCAGGCGGGACATTTCCCGAACCATTTCGGCGACTCGTATCCACATTCTTTGCAGAAGAAGACGGTTTTCTCTTTTGTAGGCATAATGGTAGTATTCTGACCGCAAAAATAATAAATGCCACAGAATTATGAATACTTTCGTGTTTTTTTATACTTTTGTCGCAAAATAAACCTTTGATGAAGCGTCGTTTACTCACATTGTTCCTTGTATTTTTTACCCTGCCTTTGTTCGCGCAGCAGGGCGATGTGGTGCTATGTGAGGGCTTCTTCAACCCGTGGCTTGAGGAAGGCTGGGATGCAACTGGCGATGATTGGGTGGTGTGGTACATCTCTAACACCTCATTTGCTGGCGGCAAGGCGCGCGAGATGCAGATGTATCCCGACTTCAACTTCCACGGCACCACACGTCTTGTGACACCCATCGTGGAGTTGGGAAAATACGACTTCATCAATTTCCAGTTCAATCACGCCCTTGAAGCCACGCAAGGCGATTTGGATGTGCAGATTGGCATCGGCATTTCGCAGGACGGCGAGAACTGGGAGAGCATCTGGGAAGACACGGTGCATGGCAGCATCGCCCAAAGCCAGTATATGCTGACTTTCGACATGGAAGAATGGCCCACCAAAGAGCCGCAGTTTTGCTTGTATTTCACGGGTAACGGCGCTTATGTCAACAGTTGGTATGTCGACAATGTCATCGTCTTTGCCTCGAAGAAAAACAAGTATGGTAAAATTGACGATGTTGACGAAAGTGGCTTTGTGGCCTCGCGTTCGCATATCTTGAGTTTGAAAGGTTCTTCGGCGGGAACGGTGACCAAGTTTTCAACGATGAGAAAATCGAGGAACAAATTCTCCAAGATTGTTGAAGGACGTAAAGGAAGAAGAAATAGAAGGAGGTAATGATATGAAAATCAACAAAATAATTGCAGTATTTTTCTTTTTTGCCTTGGCGTTGACGGTAAAGGCGCAAAACTTCACCGACAGCAACCTGCCCATCGTGGTCATTGAGACGGACGGCGGCGCCAACATCCCCGACGAGCCCAAAGTCTTGGGAACGATGAAAATCATCTGGCATCAGGACGGCTCGCGCAACTACATGAGCGACATCGACAACCCTGAATTTCTCAACTATGACGGTCGTATCGGTATCGAGAGGCGCGGCAGCAGTTCGCAGAATTTCAACAAGAAACCTTACGCCTTGGAGACCTTGCAGGACGATAATGTTACCAACAACAACGTCAGCATTTTCAATATGCCCGAAGAGAACGACTGGATTCTCAACTCTTTGGCTTATGACCAGACGGGTATGCGCGATTTTCTGTCGTACGAACTTTCCGAAGCACTCGGACAGTACGCCTCGCGCCGCCAGTATTGCGAGGTGGTGATAAATGGCGACTACAAGGGTCTGTATGTTTTCTTGGAGAAAATCAAGCCCGACAAAGTCCGCGTCAATATTGAGAAAATGGACCCAACCTGCAATAGCTATCCCGAGGTGACGGGCGGCTATATCGTCAAGGCCGACAAAACCACCGGCGGAGACCCTGTGGCCTGGACCATGCAAGGCTATGGTAGCGGTGGCTGGGGAGGCTGGGGCGTCAGCACCGATTTTATCCTCCATTACCCCAAGCCCTCCGAGGTCACCAACACGCAAAAGAACTATATCCATGACGTGTTCAACAACCTTGCGTCTGTTGCCAATCAGCATAACATCTCTGCCGCTTCGGGTATCCCGTCGGTCATTGACATTCCGTCGTTTGTTGATTTCATGATGATTGCCGAGTTTTCCTCCAACGTAGACGTGTATTCGTTCAGCACCTTCTTCCATAAGGATCGTTGCGGTAAATTGAGGGCAGGTCCGGTTTGGGATTACAACCTTGCATACGGCTACGATGCCTTCGGGAACCGCAGCAAGTACGATGTGTGGCAGTTCAACAACGCGGACAACAACGGCCCGAAGTTCTGGAAAGACTTGTTTGACACCGACCTTTTCCGCTGTTATATGGCTAAACGTTGGTTTGAGCTGACTGAGCCAGGACAACCTTTGAGTTATGACCATGTGTGCTCACGTATCAACGAAATCGATGAGTTGATTTCCGAAGCCGTCGCTCGCGACAACCAACGTTGGAACCAGATGAACCAACACGCCACCTATGTCAACAACATGAAGACTTGGATTCAACAGCGTATCAATTGGTTGAATAACTATGTAGGTTTCACTCAGGACTGCATGGATGTGGATTTGCCGCCGTTGGTCATTTCCAAAATCCATTACCATCCGATGGACTATTGGGGCATTGACGGTGACCACTTCGAGTTCATCGAAATCACCAACAACGGCGACAGCAATGTCGACTTGACGGGCGTTTATTTCCGCGAGTTGGGTATCACCTATCGTTTTCCGAACAATTCTCACTTGGCCGCCCGCGAAGCGCTTTTGCTTTGCTCCGATTCTTTGGCCTTCATTGATCGTTACCAGACGGTTCCCTTCGGGCAATACACGCGCAAACTCTCCAACAAGTCAGAAAATCTCGTCTTGGCCGATGCTTGGGGCAACATTATTGACGAGGTGCATTACTACGACAGCGAGCCGTGGCCCACGGAGCCTGATGGCAACGGCCCTTATCTCGAACTGAAAGACCTTGATTCCGACAATAGTCTTGCTGAGAATTGGACTTTTGGTAATGATTTGACTAAAATCAATGAATTTGTTGAAAATCAAAATATTGCGATTCACCCTAATCCTACTTCGGGTAAGATACATGTCGTTTTATCGGAAAATGCCACTCGTTGTCAAATCATTGGTTTGATGGGCAATATTTTGCAGGAAACTTCGCCTTCAAGCCCTGAATTTGAGCTCGATTTGAGCGGATTGCCTTCGGGGATGTATTTGGTGAAGGTGCAATTTGCAGATGGAAGGGGGGCTTTTAGGAAAGTGGTTAAACGATAAGTTGTCGTTCGGTTATTAGAGAAACTGGTGAAAGATTGAGAAATGGAGATTTGTTCATGATAGAGAAATTCCAAAACAAATATAGAATACCGTCCAATCGTTTACGGGGATGGGATTATGCCAGTAGTGGACATTATTACATTACCATTGTTACCGCAGGTCGCGATAGGTTATTTGGGGATATTATAAACGGAGAGATGGTATTGAACGATTGGGGGCAAATTGTTTATGATGAATTTTTCAAATCATTTGAAATCCGCGAGGAATTGTTTTTAGGTGAATTTGTTTTGATGCCCAACCATTTACATGCCATTGTGATATTGGATAAATCAAAATGCACGGACGTTGGTGTGGGAACGAATGACGATGTTATGGAAACGGACGGCAATGTTATGGAAACGTGCGGTTGTGTAGAGACGCACGGCCGTGCGTCTCTACAATACCACCACCACAATCACCACCAACCCACGCCCCCGCAATTCCAACGCCAACCCAAATCAATATCATCGTTCGTGGCCGGTTTTAAATCATCAACGATTAAACAAATAGATGATTGGATTGATGCGAACAATTTGACAATGGCAAAATTCAACAAAAACAATCCTCTATGGCAATCGAATTATCATGACCATATCATTCGAAACGAGACAGAATACCTGAACATTTCCGATTATATTATCCGTAATCCAATGGAATGGAAAGAAGATACGTTAAACAGATAAATCCTTATATTCACAGCCCAGCGGATTGCAAATCCGACCGCATTGAAATACAATAGAACAAGCCATGACCAACGAAACACAATTCATACTTTACCAACTTCCCGATGAAGAAGGAGTAATCCAAGTAGTTGTCAAAAATGAGACAATCTGGGCGACTCAGAAGGCGATGGCTTCGCTTTTTGGCGTGGATAAATCTGGAATTAGTCGCCACGTTGCCAACATTTTCAAAGACGGAGAATTGAAGCAAGAGACGACGGTTGCAAAAATTGCAACTGTCGTAAATAGAGGTATAAGAGGTGAGATTGAAGAACAAATCGACTTTTATAATCTTGACATGATTATCTCTGTTGGTTATCGCGTTAATTCGGCTAAAGCCACCAAATTTCGTATTTGGGCTACAGGTGTTTTGAAGGAGTACATTAAAAAAGGCTTCGCCCTCGACGACAACCGCCTGAAAAACCTCGGCGGTGGCGGCTATTGGAAAGAACTCATAGAGCGCATCCGTGACATCCGCTCGTCCGAAAAGGTTTTCTATAGACAGGTATTAGACATTTATGCCACCAGCATTGACTATGACCCCCAAGCCGATATTTCCATTGAGTTTTTCAAACGGGTGCAAAACAAGATTCATTATGCGGTTCACGGTCAGACAGCTGCTGAAGTCATTGTCAGCCGCGCTGATGCCGAAAAAGAGTTCATGGGCTTGACGACATTTGAAGGTGACAGACCGCATTTGAAAGATGCTGTCATTGCGAAGAACTACTTGGACGAAAAAGAATTGCGGGCTATGGGACAGATTGTTTCGGGATACCTGGACTTTGCGGAACGACAAGCTGAACGGCAACAGGCCATGACCATGAAAGACTGGGCAGCACATTTGGACCAAATTCTGACCATGAGCGGTGAAAAACTGCTACAAGAGGCAGGGAAAGTGTCACACCAACAAGCCATAGAACATGCGACCAACGAGTACAAGAAATACCAGCAACGCACATTAAGCCAGGTGGAAAAGGATTTCTTGGAGAATATCAATTCATTGCCGAAAAAGTGAATCTTTAATTCGGTCGGATTTGCAAATTCTACGGAACTATAGGTCAAACAATAGCCGAAAAATCGCAAAAAAGTACAACCTATTAAAAAAAGTCGTATTTTTGCAGCGAAAACGAAAACGAGCTTTTAATTTATTCACTAAAAATTAGAGAACTATGTCAGAAATTTTGAATGAAATCGTTCCGATCATTGCCGAAAAACTCGGTGTTGATCCTTCAGAAGTTACTATGGAAGCCAGCTTCACCAACGACCTCGGTGCCGATTCTTTGGACACCGTCGAGCTGATGATGGAATTTGAAAAGAATTTCAACCTCTCCATTCCGGACGACCAACAAGAAAGCATCCAAACCGTGGGTGATGTGGTCCGCCTCATTGAAAAAATGCGTGAAGCCTAATCTCATCTAGAAATCAACTAAAACTCAATGGAATCGAAACGAGTCGTTGTCACAGGTCTCGGTGCCATCACCCCCATCGGAAATACCGTCAAGGACTTCTGGGACGGGTTGATTCATGGCAAAAACGGAGCAGGCGACATCACCCGTTTCGATTCTGCTTTATTTAAGACCCATTTTGCCTGCGAGGTGAAAGGGTACAACCCTGACGATTTTTTCGACAAGAAAACCGCTCGCAAGTACGACCTCTTCGCGCAGTTCGACATCATCGCTGCCGACGAAGCCATAGCCGACTCGGGTATCAGTCCAGAAAACACGGATTATGACGATGTTGGCGTCATGCTGACTTCGGGCATTGGTGGCGTCAACCATTTCTATAATGAAATGATGGAATATGCGCAAACCGATCTTACGCCGCGTTTCAGTCCTTTCCTCATCACTAAGATGATTGCCAACATGCCTGGCGGCGTGATTTCCATCAAGTACGGTTTCTGTGGCCCCAACTACGCCACGGTTTCGGCTTGTGCATCGTCGGCCCACGCTATCATTGATGCTTTCAACTACATCCGCTATGGCAAGTGCAAGGTTTGTGTGGCGGGTGGAGCAGGTGCGGCTATCGGCGTTTGCGGTATCGGCGGTTTCAACGCCATGCACGCCCTTTCGACGCGCAACGACGACCCGCTGACGGCCTCGCGTCCCTTCGACCTCCATCGCGACGGTTTCGTCATGGGCGAAGGAGCAGGCAGCCTCGTTTTGGAGGAATATGAACATGCCAAAGCTCGTGGTGCGAAGATTTACGCCGAGCTTGTGGGTGGCGGTGCTTCTGCCGACGCTTACCACATCACGGCTCCGCATCCCGAAGGTAAGGGCGGTATCTTGAGCATGAAACGCGCCTTGGACGACGCAGGCATTGCCCCAGAAGTCATCGACCATATTAATACGCACGGCACTTCGACACCGGCGGGCGACTTGGCCGAACCTATCGCTATCAAGGAAGTGTTTGGCGAACATGCCTACAACATCAGCATCAACTCCACCAAGTCGATGACGGGTCACCTGCTCGGCGGCGCGGGTGCAGTTGAAGCCATTGCCACCGTGCTGGCACTCAAAGAAGGCATCATCCCGCCCACCATCAACCACTTCGACGACGACCCACAAATCGATTCGCGCCTCGACTTCACCTTCAACCAAGCCCGCAAGCGCGACATCCACTACGGCCTCTCCAATTCTTTCGGTTTCGGCGGACAAAACGCCACCTTGATTTTCAAAAAGTTCGAAGAATAAGATGGCCCTCTTTTCTCACCTTTCTCCCGACGACAAAGCTCTTTCCGATTACATCAACAACATTTTCGGTTTTCGACCGAAGAACATCGCTTTGTACCAGCTGGCCTTCACGCACAAGTCGAAGTCGGAGGAAAGCGTTGGCGACTACCATCTCAGCAATGAGCGGTTGGAATACCTTGGCGATGCAGTCCTTGAACTCGTTGTGGGCGATTATCTTTTCCGCACTTATCCCACCCAGCCCGAGGGTTTTCTCACGGAAATGCGCTCGCGTATCGTCAGCCGCGCCTCGCTCAACAAGTTGGCGCAGAAACTTGGCTTCGACGACTACATCAAATACAAACACGAGAATTCCCAATCGGGCAACAGCTTTCTCTCGTTGGGCGGCAACGTCTTCGAGGCCTTGATGGGTGCCATCTACCTCGATCGCGGCTTTCATTTCTCGCAACACATCATCGTCGACCGTATCATCCGTGTCCATATCGACCTTGACGAGCTGCAAAACACCGACATTAATTTCAAAAGCAAGCTCCTCGAGTGGACCCAAAAACGGCGTAAACATCTAGAATTTAAGCTCTTGGACGAAACCATGGAGAACCATCGTAAGATTTTCCACGTCCAGATTTTCATCGACAACAAAGGTTACGCCGAGTGCAGCGATTTTTCCCTGAAACGCGCCGAGCAAATCGCAGCCGAAAAAACATACAACATGCTGACAAATTGAGTATTTTTGCCGCATGGCCAGCAAAGAAAAAAATACCGTTGCCCCTCCCGATTTTGGTGACACCCGTGTCATCGGAATCAATTCAGCCATAGCCGATTACAAACTGGTTTGGCTGCTCAACGAGAAGCTGTCCATCAAGCTTTCGCGACAAGACGACTTCGTCCATAGCGGTGCCATTTATCCGTATTACCATTGCAACGCCGAGGAAAACGGCCCTGTTTACGGACTACTTGCTGTGTCGTTCAACAAAAAATCAAGCCTCAACTTCAATCCGCGCCTCGACTATCTCTTTATCATCCGCAACGAGAGTCTGCCCAATCGCGTAACGAGTATCTTTGAGAAAATCAAGGAGATAAGCGGTATCAACTATGCTTTCCTGATGGATAGTTATATGGATCGCCTCGATGCCGCGCTCTACGATGTCGAGGATTACGACACCATCATTCTCACCAAGGCACGTGAACTCAATTCCCCCGAGCACGTCAAGGAGGAGATTCGGCAGCGCAATATCATTTTGGGAATCAGCGAGAATTAAGGCGCTTCAACCACCACATTTACAGCGTTTTTCGCATCAGCAAAAAAGGCTATTGGGTCACCGATGCCCAAAAGCAAACGGTTGTTGCCCAATGGGGTTTGCGGGCCCAGCACAACCGAAAACCGACCACGATAGGTTTCTTTGGGTTGCAATACTCCAATCGAGTCGTAATGGCCATACCGCACTTTGTTGTCATCGAGAAGCAAGAGCTTTAACATCATTCCTTGCTGGAAATCAATAGCTTGCGGATAAGGATTGTAGATGGAGAAATCAATGTGGAGGGTGTCGTTGGTGCGAAAAACCATCGGTTGTTTGTCACCCATATTGACGATTTGGAACTCCGTCACCAAGCGGTTGGCGGTTTGGAAACGCTCTATCAAACCGATACCGTCAACATACACGGGTTTACCAATCCAAGCTGTGTCGAATTGCCAAAGGTCGTATTGGGTTTTCCTGTCATAATAGCGGCGCAAGGTTGAACTTTCCTTACCTGTATAGTAATGGTACAAGGCAGGTTGCTGGAACGAGCCTCGGAACACCACAGGACGATTGCCCGCCTCTGACGCTATGGCTTCATAGCGCGGTCGGTCTTGGCAGAAGCCGAAGGAAGCCGCAATTGAGGTCAATAGTGCAATGCGCACAGCAAACACCAACAGCAGCGAAGGCGCGACGCCCCATTTGATGTATTTCATCAATTTATTGTCAACCAATGCGTTGCGATAAAGCAACACCACAACGGAAATTGTTCCAACAGCTGTCCAATGTGGTTCTACATGGCCGCGGAATGACATCAGCCAGAAGAAGACAAAGAAACCGATTAGTATAAACCATAGTCCACGTTCGAAGACTAATTCAGAAGGCATAGATACACTCGCCTTTCTACCCATGTCATTCCGAGGCTTTAGCCGAAGCGAATCTATGGGCAGAAAGGTTCGGTATGACATGCCTTCTGGAACTTTACAAAGAACATACACCAACGCGCCAAAAACAAACGGATTGAACACCAGCAACTGATTAGGCAGATACTCAAGGAAATAACTCCAGCGGAACGGCTCGCTGCGTCCCGAAAGATGGTAGCGGAAACTCGGGAAATCGGCGTTGATTTGCCAAAGGATGTGTGGCGTCAATAAAGCCAAGGCCAAAAAACAAGCCACGTAGAACTTACCGTCTTTCAGCAGTTTAAGGTTCGACAGCACAATCAGACCCAACAACAAGAAAGCGTGGTACTTGCTATAGACCATCAAAGCCATCAGCAAGCCCATCAGCAGTACGTTTTTCCAGGAGTTGTCGTAGAGGTAACGCTGATAGACCAATAAAAACAAGGCCGAAAACAGCAACAAAGCCGCGTCAGGTGTGGTGACAAAGCCGTACAGGTTGACAATCAGGATGGAAAAGGTCAGGACAAAAAACAACAGCACTTTGCTTTTGTCGGGCTTGGCCTCGCCGACGAGACGCCATATTATTAATAAGGTGAGACACGACACAACGACGGTGCAGAGTCGCACACCCAAGGTGCCCGAAAACAGTTGGCTGCTCAAGAAGGTCATCAGTGCCACCATGGGCGGGTGGTCGAAATAGCCCCAAGCGAGGTGCTCGCCAAATAGGGCATAATAGGCCTCGTCCTCGTGGATTGCGGTGAAAATACCTTGCAAAAGGTTGACAATGAACCAAATAAAAATGCCACAACAAAGGCAAAATCTCCAAGTGAATACTTTGTCCTTTGTCATGGCATTGTCCGTTTTTCTATAAAGAAGAATTAAAATTGAAAAATACCATTCCTTCCTTTGCGGGTTTGGGTGTAACGCGTGAGCAACAAGGATTTTTCTTCAGGAGTAATCGTCCCTACTTTACGCATGTCAGCACGCTCAAACCAATGCGACTGGTACTCGTGGAAGAAGCGATAGAGCGAATCGGAAGCACACAACACCTGGGCGTTATAAGGCTCAAGACCACCATCCTCTAAATGAAACACGATGTGGAAAATGCTACTATCGCTGTCATACTCGTATTCAAAAGCATAATAAATGACCGTATCAACACTTTCACGAACACGACGTTGTAGGCCCAGACCATCCTCAAAGAAATACATCCGTTGACCTCTCGTAGAATCATAGGGGTCATATTCGTAAACTTGGAATCCATCCTCAATGATTTGACCATAATAGTCTGTATTCCAATGCTCTAAATAAGTCAAACCATATACCTTGTTCACCATACTATAGACATCGATCTTGTTTTGGCTGACGAGAACCCTACGGTACACATGTCCGCCAGGTGAAGAGACGGTAAACCACGAGCCTCGAAAATCGCCCTCGCTATAGTCGTTCACGGTCACGGTGACGATGCTATCCTTGGCTCTGCCCGACATGGGCGAAATGGTGTACCAATCGGCATCGTCATCTTTCGTAATGGTCCATTTGCAGTTGGCTTTAATGATTAAAGTCTGGGTTTCAGCTTCCAAGCCAAAGTGAAGGTCTTGTGTCGATACTATAATGCTATATTCTTTGTCCGGGATACAGCCAGAGATGCATAATAACAAGACACTGAATACAAAAAAGATAGGTTTAACTTTCATTTTTAACATGAATTAAAAAAGTAGAGACGCGCCACGGCGCGTCTCTACAAAGTTCAATTAACCGACATGGATGTTGTCCTTCACCAACTTCAGGATTTTCTTCGTGTCATTGCCGAGGTCCTTGCGGAGGTTGGCATCCTTGAAATCGGAGAGGAACTTGATCATGTAGTCGACAATGGCATCGGAGAACACGCCCTTGGCAGTGTAGATCTCGCGGTCCTTGTCGAGCTCCTTGGCAGCAGCCACGCAGCTGTCGGGCAGTTGCTCGAGACTCTCTTGCAACTCCTTGTTTTTCTCGTCGTGGATGTTGACGCCGAGGCCGACGTAGGTCTTTTCAGCAATCTCGAGGGCATCGGGCATTTCGAAGCCGTGACGGGCAGCGGCGCAGAGGGCAGCCATCAGCAGGTACATGTCGGCGCAGCCGTCGGAAGCACGCCATTCGAAGGTCTGCTTCTCGCTGAAGTCCTTGTTCGACTTCTTTTCCAGCGGGTTGGCGTTGGCTGACATGTCCTTGCCGTTGCTAATCCAGCCCAGCGGCACGCGCACCAAGGCGCTGCGGTTCGAGTAAGACCAGCACAGCGAGGTCGGGGCTTCCTGATGGGGCACTAAGCGCAGGAACGACAGCGGGTTGGGATTGCCAAAAGCAGGCAGTGAAGTACCGGCGACCATGTAGCCAGCGATGGCTTTTTTGGCATAGTCGGTGAGTTCGCCGTTCTTCACCATCACGCTCTTGCCGTCCTTGGTGAACTTGCAGTGGACGTGCATACCTGAGCCTGCCTTGCCCACAGTGATCTTCGGGGCGAAGGTCAGGGTGACGCCGTATTCGTAAGCCAGTTGGCGCATAATCCACTTGGCGACAACGAGTTGGTCGGCGGCATCCTCGATGTTGGTGGGCAGGAACTCGATTTCGTTCTGCTCGTAAATCTTGCCGTCATAAGTAAAGTTACCCACTTCGGAGTGACCGTACTTAATCAAGCCACCGGCTTGTGCGATGAGGCGCATGGCCTCCACGCGGTACTCGGTGAACTTGTTGAACGGGGCGCTCTCGTGGTAACCCTTCTGGTCGGGCACCTCGTAAATCTCTTCGTCATCGGCGATGATGTAATACTCCAACTCGCCCATGGTCTCCATGCAGAGGCCCGTGGTCTTCTTGAACACTTCATGCGCCTTATGCAGGATGTGCTCGGGTGAGCTTTCAAAGGGCTCGCCGTCGCGGTTGTAAAAGGAGCAGAGGATGTCCAAGGTCGGCACCTCGGTGAAGGGGTTGCGGAAGGCCGTCTTGTACTTCGGCACCACATAGAGGTCGCTCTTGCCGGCCTCAATGAAGGGGAACAAGCTGGAGCCATCCACGCGCTCGCCAGCGGTGAGGATGTTCTCAAGGTGTTCCAAGCTGTGAATCACGAAGTTGAGGGTCTTCAGCTTGCCGTCCCAGCCACAATAGTGGAAGTTGACGAATTCGATTTGGTTTTCCTCGCAATAACGAATGATGTCGGCGCGAGTGAATTCCGATGCAGGCTTCTGAAGGTACTGCACCAGACGATTGGGGTTCATGGCAATTCTTTGGTCCATTACGATTTTTTTTATTTGAATGATAGATTTTACTAATTTTGCGCAAAGATAGCAATAAATATTCAAAAGCAAATAAAACAAAGGAAAATGGCACTAAAAGACTGGATGATTGCCTTCAACAACGCCAAGACGATGGAGTCGAACGGCGAGCAAGGCATGGAATTGATTGAGGAATACGAGCGCGTGTTGTCCAAACTGGGCGATGGGCCTTTCACCGAGGCTGAGGAGCATGTGCGGGAGGAGGTGCGTCGCAATCTCTATGAATTATATC
>Ga0310786_10001723_pt1 | contig 35043 bp, 22 predicted proteins | sample AusTroGonzalo_MG_FD_203881 | JGI IMG/M metagenome (GOLD analysis project Ga0310786, IMG submission 203881) | Bovine rumen microbial communities from tropical cattle in Woodstock, Queensland, Australia - Gonzalo_03 (v2) (version 2) | ecosystem: Host-associated > Mammals > Digestive system >... | reverse complement strand
AGCGGTAGGACCACGCAAGACTATCCATAAAAGGCCGTTCGCTCTCTGAAAATGCCACAGTATCAACATTCGGTTTTATAATAAATAAACGTTTTGCAGCAGTATCGATTCCCTCAACAGAATCCGAAGGCAACTCGGGGCGGTTATCCACAGTATCCGCCAACCGCGAGCCTACAAAAATATCACCGCAAAGGCTGTCCGATTCTTGTACAAAATCAATGACAAGCGCATCGAAGTCCATCACAGAATTCGGATTTACACTAGAGCACCCTGGTGTCGTACACATCCTCAAAGAATCAATATTGGTTATATAGCAGGAAGCCTTCAATTGACCATTCCCACTACAAGACGCTTCAGGATCAAGACTCCAGATGCCACGTACGCATGAACGTTTAAACAAATTAAAAATGCTATCGCAATCACTACCGAAATTATTCAAGTACAGCATTTTAAGCATCGAACGATCTTCATTTACAATAAATTTTACCGTATAAGCCCTATGCTCCGTAGAACACGACGCTTCGGCACCATTTTCTGCAGCATAGACAGAGACTTCGCCCTGTGAAACAGATAACACCTTCGTCGGTTCCGTCTTGAACTCTATGGAAGGCATTGCATCCGAACTGCTATTGACCACATCCGTAGAACTGCTGATATTTACAGCATCAGAGGAACTACTGACATTTGCAACAACGGACGAGCTGCTGTTCTCTGCCACCGCATTCGGCTCAATCGCAGCCCCCGCAGACTTTTCCTCGGAACAGCCCATAAAAGCGAGAACTCCCGCCACCGCCAATTTGATTATGTTATTCATCATTTCTCCTCCACTTTTTTTGACAAAGGAAACAACTGAAGATTCAGTCGATAAACCTGGTTGATATTTTCGTATTCCGCTGCAATGCTCGCCGCCTTGCGAACAAACAAATCCAGTTCCTGCGAAATGCGTGCGTAAGCCTCTTCGCAAAGCCCAAGCGTAGCCCCCGTAAAGTGTCGTTCATCCGCAGAGAATTTATCTACAGCAATCTTCGCCAGCGAAGCCATTTCTTTATGCATCGCGCGGATTGCGATAGGCACGGACTCCTTGGAACCGATGACCGTCTTTTCGGTCTGTACGTACAAATGCTCCGATTCCCGCTTGAGGAACCCCGTCTTTACGAGGAACGCCAACACATCGCGAACGCCCTCGGCAGAAATCTCCTGCTCGCACGCCTTCGCCATTTCGAGCGGCCTTGCCCCCGGCATCATCGGCGCCAGTTCGCGGAGAGTCGGATTCTTCCACGAATCGTAAAACTCAAACGCATCCGCATCGACAACACGAACCTTGTGCTCACGAGCAATCCGCTCCATTTCGAGAAGCGCATCCTTTTTCACAGCATCCTTCGTCGCATTGCCGAAACGCACCATCTCCTTGAAGTATGCAAACTCATACCCCACAAGCCCCATCGCATGCGCGACCTGCTCCATTTTGACCAAACTCAAACTGCTCTTGCCATCACAAACAAGCTTCAAGTAAACCGGCGACTTGAACCCCGCCAGCTTTGAAAACTCACGCCACGAAAACGCGCTAGTCCTTTTACGTTCGTCGTAAAAGTCCTGCATGAACTGGCGGTAATCTTTGTATTCAGTTATTGGGGACATAGTGATTAGTAGGAAGTAGGAAGTAGGAAGTAGACAGTAGGAAGTTAGTGGGTAGTGGTTAGACGAAAGACGATAGACGAAAGACAATAGACGAAAGACGATGGACGTAAGGCGATAGACGGTAGATGATGGACAATAGACGAAAGACGTAAGGCGATAGACAGTAGATGATAGGGGTTTGGGTTAAGGGTTAAAGGGTTGGCGGTGGTGGCGGGTTAGATCGGGGATCATTCGCTTTTACAAGAATAAATATAAAGTTTTGTTTTTGCAAAGTCAATAGCAAAATGATACAAAATTAAAGATTTTTGCAAAATTTTAGATATTTTATGCAAATATTTTCAATTTTAAAAACTAAAAGATACACCCCGTATCATTTAACAAAAAAGATTGTTTCAATTTCTCCGCAAGACATTAAAAAAGAAGTATATTTCAAACTGAACCTATCAAGAGGAGACCTTATGGCAAACAAATACGCAGGAACCCAAACCGAAAAGAACCTTGAAGCCGCATTCGCCGGCGAATCACAGGCCCGCAACAAGTACACCTACTTCGCCAGCCGCGCCAAGAAGGACGGCTTCGAACAGATTGCAGCCCTGTTCCAGAAAACCGCCGACAACGAAAAAGAACACGCAAAGTTGTGGTTCAAGGAACTCGAAGGCATCGGCGACACCGCCCAGAACCTGAAAGCAGCCGCTGACGGCGAAAACTACGAATGGACGGACATGTACGAAGGCTTCGCCAAGACCGCCGAAGAAGAAGGCTTCCCCGCCCTCGCCGCCAAGTTCCGCAAAGTCGCCGCCATCGAAAAGATGCACGAAGAACGCTACCGCGCCCTCCTCAAGAACGTGGAAACCGCACAGGTTTTCGAAAAGAGCGAAGTCAAGGTCTGGGAATGCCGCAACTGCGGACACATCGTCGTAGGCACGAAGGCTCCGGAAGTCTGCCCCGTTTGCGCCCACCCGCAGGCTTACTTTGAAGTGCATGAGGATAACTTTTAATTCCAGCAATCAATACTAGTTTTCCCTAAACATCTTTGTTACCCCGGCCACCGTGCCGGGGTCTTTTTTTGAGAAACACCCTCTTGACAGCGACGCCAAATAATCATATATTAAATAGTGCTCATAAGAGCACAGATGTACTGACGAAGTATTACTTCAGTGTTGTTGAAGGTTTGTTGACAAGTCGCCATTATGCGAATGATGAATTTTATGGAAATCGAGCTCTTTGTTTAAATTTTCAAACATTTCTGGACGTTTCAATATTTAAGTAATACTTCGCCTGTGGTGTTTTTTACGAAAAAAAGGTATATTTGAAAGAAGAATGCCGTGCTTGTCAAGGAGAGCTCACTATGTCAGAAACTGCTTTTGCCGAACTTGAGTCGCAGGTGGAATCGCTGACTTCCTGCCAGCTCGAAGAGCTGCAGTGGAAAATCGCGATGATTCTCCTCGAAAAGAAACGGAATGCCAAGCTTGACATTTCGGGTTTGAAGAAGTATCTCGGCAAGGTGGACCTCGATATCAATCTAGATTCCCTGAGGGGGCGCGATGCCCCTCGTTGATACGTCGGTATGGATTGACGGTTTCCACGGCGGCAAATTTTCGGGAGTCATCAAGAACCTAATCGATCGCTGTGAAATCTGCATTAACGACCTGATTTTGTCGGAGCTTATCCCGTCCATAAGGGTACGCAAAGAGAAGGAACTAGAGGATTTGCTCTATTTGCTGCCGAGAGTTCCCATGCAAATTGATTGGAACGGCATTGTATCCATACAGACGGAAAACCTGAAAAACGGCATAAACAGGGTTGGCTTGCCGGACATAATGATTGCCCAGAACGCCATGCAGAACGGAGTCCAATTGTTGTCTATGGACAAGCACTTCGAGCTGATGGCAAAAGTTGTGCCATTGCAACTATACCCATATACGCCCTCCTGAGAAAATTCGGAAATACCGAATGGCCTCTCCACATGGGGTGATATTTACTCGAGTACTTGCTAAGTGAGGGGTCAGGATTGGCAATTCACGGATTGAGATTATCCGTCTTTTGACTTTTCTTGAGGCGATTGCATCTATTCAAAAAGATGTTCTTTTCTTATGTAAATTACCCTTACGCGGTGGAATCGCCAAGGGAAGCTTGTGTTCTGAAGGATCCGTTTTTGTTGGGAAGGCCTTAATCGATGCGTCTGAGCTTGAAAAGTCTACTGTGTATCCGAGGATTAGTTTAGACAAATCAATAATGAATGAAGCATTTTCGCTATTAGACAATTTTGTTGATTCTCAGCTTGTAAAGAAAGAAGGCATGCAAGAATGGCTTCGCAGTTTGACTCTAAAAGCAGAAAATGAAGATAACGCCTACTTGAATTATCTGCCAAGAATTGAACTTGATAAGGCGTATCCCAGTTTAAATGGTGAAGGAAGGCAAATCATTGAGTGCTTGAAAGATTCGTCGCCAATAGATTATAAAACAATACAGAAAGAAAAATCGTCGTATTCTGAGGAAGAATTTGATCGTAATCTTAAAAGACATCGGGACATTTTGCGTAAGAACATAAATATGTTTTGCAATTTTGATGGTATAGATAAGAAAAACTCGGAAGCAATAGTTCAAAAGACCAATATAATCAAAAAATACAAGTGGCTTGTTGATTATCACAATCAGTTGTGTGCCATGCATAAAAAAGATGATTGCGTTTTGACGGTCAATAATACTTTTGACCCAGCAACCTTGAATGATTATATGGACGTTGGCGGTGTTTTATCACACCTTTATCGAGATAATTCTGTAAATTCCAGCATTTTTCACCTAAAAAACGCCAACTTTTGGCGGGATAAAACTGCATTTGGCGGTTTAAATGGCGGTATAAAACGCAATTTGGCGGTATAAAATATTGCAAGTAGCGGGATAAAATTATATATTGAATACAATTCGAGGGCCATAAAATGACATCGCCATGACCTGAAAATTGCAGCAAAAAACAATAAGGAACTACAGTCCTTTCGCCCACTACCCAAAGAAACGCTAAAATCTTTGCGTGAATTTTACCGCGTAGGCCTCACCTACACAAGTAACGCCCTCGAAGGCAATAGCCTTACCGAAACAGAAACAAAAGTCGTCATTGAAAACGGACTGACCATTAACGGAAGGCCTCTGCACGACATTTACGAAGCCGTAGGACACGCCAAAGCCTACGACCATATTCATGAATTGGTCAAAAACAAAACCATTGAAGAACAAGATGCTTTAACACTCCACCGTCTATTTTATCAGCAAATTGACCCCGAACGCGCAGGCATATACCGCCAAGTTCCTGTTGTCATTAGCGGAAGCCGCTACCCAGTCACGCCGCCCGCAAAAGTTCCTCAAGAAATGAAAAAGTTTATCGAGTGGTTCAACAAGAACGAATCCAAGATGAACCCCGTGGAATTTGCGGCTCAAGTCCACAAAAAATTCGTCTTTATCCACCCATTTGTCGATGGCAACGGTCGCGTAGCTCGATTGCTCATGAACTTGGCACTGCTTCGCGGTGATTACACGATCACACTGATTCCAGCTATTCAAAGAATGGAATACATTTCGGCATTGGAAGCAGCCCATATCGATGACAAAGGTTTCATCAACTTTATAGCCGACTGCGTTGTCGCTACGCAAACGGATCTCATTCGCCTACTAAGAAACAGCATAGCCATATCAAAACAAAATTCCAACCAAGCTAGCGATAGCAAAAACACATCAGAAGATATCCTTGCCGCAATCAAAGCAAATTCCGGAATAAACGCCCCCACATTAGCATCAACGCTAAATGTTTCTTTGCGAACAATCCAACGGCATCAAAAAGAGTTAAGCGATGCAGACAAAATTGAATTTAGAGGAGCGAAGAAGAACGGAGGGTATTTTACAACCATTTAAAGAATGGATTAACCCTCCAACCAACATCGTTTATACTTATATTTTAATTATATCGGAGTCTTGTATACATGGCACAAAATGTCTTCAGTTATCGCGATGCAGTTATTGATGAGTACAGTCGCTTTTCCCGCAGTTTCACAAAGATTTCGGCGGAAGACATCAAGCATATCGTTGATGCAGAGTACGCCAATGGCCGCTACTGGCCAGATCCTCTGATTCAAATCAATCCAAACTATCAAACTAGCGCGACTATAGACCAGCTATGCGATGAAGGCGTATTGTCATCGAAGTGCCGTGAAATCTTCAAAGTCGGTAAAGATAACGAAGGAAACAATGGCAAGCCAATGTCATTGTATCTACATCAGACCCAAGCCATATCACTTGCAAAAGAAAATAAAAGTTTTGTAGTTACAACGGGTACTGGTTCCGGCAAAAGCCTGTCTTTTTTCATTCCAATTGTGGATGCCATATTGCGGGCGAAAGAAACTAGTACTTCCCCACGTACACGAGCCGTTATCATCTATCCAATGAACGCTTTGGCCAACAGCCAAATGGAAGAAATCAATAAGTTCCTTAATGGCTGCAAGGGCGCTTTCACCGTCGCTCGATACACGGGTCAGGAAGACGACGATGAGCGAAAGCGTATCGCCAACAATCCTCCAGATATTCTGCTAACAAACTACATGATGATGGAACTTATCCTCACTCGTGGAACAGACGTAGACAAACAGGTAATGGAGCATTGTGAGGGGCTACAGTTTCTTGTATTAGATGAACTGCATACATACCGTGGAAGACAAGGTGCTGATGTAGCCTTACTAGTTCGCCGCTTACGTCGTGAGACCAAAGCAGATCATCTGATTTGCATCGGCACATCAGCCACTATGGACAACACAGGTTCTGAGGAAGACCAAAATAGAGCTGTAGCATCCGTTGCCTCCAAGCTTTTCGGAACAGAAATCAGTCCTTCAAATGTCATTACAGAGACTTTGGCTCAGACGACGGATGAACATTTAAATTTAGCCAAGGTTAAGCCGTTTCTCAAGAATCGCATAGAGAGGAAAATAACAACATTTGAATCTCTTGATGATTTCAAAAGGGACCCTCTGTCGGTGTGGGTCGAATTGACCCTTGGCATCGACAAACCCGACGTGGGCAAGGCAAAACGAGCTAAGCCGATAACCCTTCAAGATGCGGCGAATAAACTTGCTGCTGATGCCGGAGTATCTGAGAAAGAGGCTTCGGACGCCTTGCAAAATTATCTGATCGCCGCGCACGCATTGACCAATCCCAATGGACGTAAACCATTTGCCTTCAAACTTCACCAATTTATCAGTGGTCCGGGCAGTGTCCTTTGTACATTGGAACCGGAGGGAAAACGTCAGGTTACTCTCGATGCCCAGGTCTATGCTCCGGGTCGTGAAGGCATAAGGCTGTTCAACGCCCATTTCTGTCGCGAATGCGGTCAGGAATTTTTCCCAGTCCGTTTCAATGATGAACGCAAGGTATATGAACCGCGCGACATCGGTGAAGTCCCTACGGATGAAAACAGTGATTTTAACGGGTTCCTTGTTCCCAAGAAAAAAGACTTTAAATTCCAAACAACAGACGATTTACCGGAAAGCTGGTGGGAATTGGACAAAAATGGATTTCCCAGAGTCCGTAAGAATTATGCCCAATTCCAACCGTATCCAATGTATGTCAAGGCAGATGGATCCCGAGAAATTGAGAAAAGACCAGATAATACCGAGTTCCTATACATTCCAGGAAGAATCCGTTTTTGCCCTTGTTGTGGGCAGGAATACAAAAGATTCAGTTCGGACCGAAACAAACTTATCGGCTTGAGCGGTGAAGGTCGATCTTCAGCAACAACGGTGCTTACTCTCTCGGTTCTCAACCAGCTGTTCCGCGACAATCCTTATGGCAAGTACGTCGGTGACAATGATGTTCGCAAGATGCTCGGTTTTACCGACAACCGCCAGGATGCAGCATTGCAGGCAGGTCATTTCAATGACTTCGTCTTTACGATTACGCTTCGGGCAGCCTTGCTTGGAGCCCTGGAAAAGAACGGTGGAGTTTTGCCTTATGACCAGATATCTAGTGCCGTATTCTCGGCTCTAGGCTTCGATTCTCGCAATAAGGATGTTCTCAAAGAGTACATGGTCAATCCGAAAATTGACCAACCCAACGCTCTTGAAAATGTCAAGAATGAGGCTAAGTTTATCCTCGGTTATCGTTTGATGAAGGATCTCGCTTCCGGTTGGTACAACAACAATCCGCCACTCGAAATGCTTGGAATGTTACATATCGAGTACAAGGGTTTGCAAGAACTCTGTTCTGATGACAAGCGTTTTGCACATTGCGATGAACTAGCTTGCTTGACTGCAGCAAAGAGACTCGAACTATATCATATTCTGTTTCAAATTATGAAGGCTCAGCGATGCGTGGATTCGTTCTATTTGAATCGGAGTGAACAACAGAAAGTACTTGAATCTTCATATCTTGACTTGCTTGAAAAATGGGGCTTTGCCTATAATGAAAAGCCAGATGGTTTCAACTATGTGGATGATTCTGGTCAAAAGCAAACTCGTGGTACAGGGAAACGCGACTATACTACGGTTTCTTTGACACAGAACTCCCAAATTTCAAAGGCCATAAAAAACTCTAGTTTATGGGCTAATACTTCGGCAGAAGCCAAAATCAAAGCAAAAGGCAGCGCAGACTTAATCCGACAAGTTGTCGTTGCGGCATTCGAAGCGGCTCGTTCTGCCGACATTGTCCATCAAACACCTGATGGTTGGCAACTACATGCCAATACCATGGTATGGCGTTCTGGAAAAAATGAGGATGTTACGAATACCGGTATTCGTGACAATGACTATTTCAGTCTCGTTTACAAAACGGTCAAAGATGCGTTAGTGCAATCTTCTGCTCAAGACGAATGCTGCTATGTTTTTGAATACAGAGCTCACGAACATACAGCTCAAGTGGAAGCTCTAGATCGCAAAAATTTGGAACGCCAGTTCAGGTTTACCAAGAAAGATATTGAAGAATGGAAACAGGAAAATCCGGGTGCAGAGTTCAAGCGCTTACCAGTTCTCTACTGTTCGCCGACTATGGAACTGGGTGTCGATATATCCAGTTTGAATACGGTCTACATGCGTAATGTGCCTCCAACAGCAAGCAACTACGCACAGCGTAGTGGCCGTGCGGGGCGTTCTGGTCAACCGGCTTTGGTAATTACCTACAGTTCATCGATGAGCCCCCATGACCAGTGGTTTTTCGACAAACGAACCGATATGGTCTCAGGTATTGTCAATGCTCCGACGCTTGACGTCACAAACAAAGATCTGATTACGAGTCATATTCATGCAATCTGGCTACAGGAACTTGACTACAATCTTGGTCAAAGCATTTATGATAATGTGATGGATCCAGAATCTGGGCTACACCTTGAATTACGAAAGGACCTATTGGAACGGATCAACAATGAAAGCATAAAACAGACAGCAAGGCGGGAAGCCAAGAATGTTTTGGCAGATGTTCGCAAGGCTCTGTCTGAAGATGAACTGAAACAGCCGTGGATTCAGGACGACTATGTAGATAAGGTCATTGACGAAGTGGCTAGGGATTTTAATGCCGCATTTGATAGTTGGCGTACACTGCTCAGATCCATCAAGAAACAGATGGCTGAAGCCGATAAGATAATCCAGAATCTTGGTATAAGTTCCACAGAACGAGAGCGTGCTAGAAGGCGTTATTTTGATGCAAGTCTACAACTGAGCGTCTTAATTGGCAAATCTGCAAACAAGAATAACGATTTTTATCCATACCGCTACTTGGCTAGTCAAGGGTTCCTTCCGGGGTATGATTTCCCGCGCCTTCCGCTGATGGCGTGGATTCCTTCGGTACGCGGAACCCTTGCCGGCAAGAAGGATGATGCCGGTTCTATGGTGAGCCGTCCTCGATTCCTTGCCATATCCGAATTTGGCCCCCAGAGCATCATCTACCACGAAGGTCGTCGCTATAAGGTGTACAAGGCTAAATTGAACTCCGGTAATGGTCAAGCGACGGCAACCGACAAGCTGGCAACCAAGACGATGGTTATATGTGACCGATGTGGCTACGGGCATATAAGCGTTAATGCAGAATGTTGCGAAAAATGCGGACTGCCATTGACCGCAGGAACAACAATCGATTCTCTGTATAGAATTGAAACTGTCGAGACACGGGCGAGTACGCGCATATCAGCAAATGAGGAAGAACGCCTTCGCAAGGGATATGACTTGCAAACAGTTTACCGTTTTGCAAACGACAAGGGAATTCTCTGTTATAGTCAGTCCAAGATGATGCTGGATGGCGAATGTGTTGGTGAACTGACATACGGCCCAAACGCCAAACTATGGATACTTAACCTTGGTTGGCGTAAGCGTAAGAATATGTCCGTAAAGGGATTCGAAATTAATCCGATGACAGGTCGCTGGGAATCAGACCCTGGTGATACGGACGCACCTGATCAAGATGACAATGACAATTCCAAAGTACAGCCGCAACGCATCGTGCCGTTTGTCGAAGATACCAAGAACATTCTAGTCTATGAACCCAAGCGAGGAATCCTAAATACGGAGCCCTATTCCCAGACAACGATGGCGACAGTTGCTTCTGCGTTACAGCGAGCTATCGAAGAAGAATTTCAGATTGAACAATCTGAGCTCTCCGTAAAACAGATGCCAAACGAAAGAGAATGTACAAGTTTGTTGTTCTATGAAGCCTCCGAAGGCGGTGCGGGTGTATTGACAGAACTGCTGCGAAATTCCACGGCAATGGCGCGCATAGCTCGCCGTGCACTTTCGATTATGCACTTTTCGTGGAACAATGCCAGTGCAGACCCGAGCCGAGGACCGTCTCCCAAGTCAATTGACGACTTGAACGACCTTGAACAAGCAAAAAAATTGGAAACTCGTTGTGTGGCAGGTTGCTACAAGTGTTTGCTTAGTTACTATAACCAGCCTCTGCATGGTATTATTAACCGTCACGATATAGACGCAAAGCAAATCTTGGTTGATTTAGCTAATGCCACAGCCGAGCGTGTCGAAACCCAAGCAGAGACAACAGTACGCGAAGACGAACACGCCAAATCGCTCGATGACATTCTTGATTCGATATTCTGTATCAAGCCCGATGCATATAACAAGGCTATCAAAAACGGAGCCTATACGGTTCTAGCCTTGTGGAAGGCGTCTCGACTGGTGCTCTTGGCTGAGGAACCAGAAGAGTCCCTGCATCAATACCTCCATGCTAAAGGGTATCACTTTATTGTCATAGGCAAAACACCGGATGAATGGGAAAGAGCTATAATACAGAATCGAGACAAGTTTCCCGGCTGTGAAACCGATGACGACCTATAACTTTTGACTGATTTAAGGATTTTAGATGGCTGACGAAGTTAAATATCCCCTTGGAACCCTTGTAAAGGTCCGCGGACGCGAATGGGTCGTGGAACCTTGCGACATCAAGGATTGTATCAAGTTACGCCCGCTTGGGGGAACCGATGACGAAACCCAAATTATAATGCCGTCCATCGAGGATACGGAACTAAAAAGCGCTGTTTTCCCAGCCCCAAATGTGACGAATATCGGTCGTTTTGAATCCGCGAAGTTGCTCCGTGATGCTCTAAAACTAAAGCTCACAAATGCGGCAGGTCCGTTCCGCAGCTTTGGCCATCTGGCTTTTGAACCCCGTAGCTACCAACTTGTTCCCTTGCTGATGGCATTGAAGATGCCTGTAGTTCGTTTGCTTATCGCTGACGACGTTGGTATAGGCAAAACTATCGAGGCCGGGTTGATAGTGAAAGAACTCTACGAACGTGGTGAAATATCCAAGTTCGTGGTGCTATGTCCGCCTCATCTAGTAACACAGTGGGTTACGGAACTCAAGGAACACTTCAACATCGATGCCGTCGGTATTACGGCACGTTCCATTGCTAGTCTCGAAAAAGAGGTCAGCAAGACGGAGCAGTTCTTCGAACATTACCCAGCAGCGGTCATTTCGCTTGACTACATCAAGTCGGACACGCACAGAGACTGGTTCAAGAACCATATCGACGATGCCATGCTAGTAGTCGATGAAGCACATACCTGTTGCGTGGGTGGAGGACGTCAGTTGCGATTCTCGCTTTTGCAAGAGCTTGCCGCTAACGATGAACGCCATATCATACTTTTGACGGCAACGCCGCATTCCGGTGACGAACTCGCATTCAACAACCTCCTATCCCTGCTGAAAAAAGACTATGCGGGTCTTGACGATTTGTCTGTGGACCATTCATCTAGTGAAAAGATGAAACTCCGTGAAGACTTGGGACGCCATTTGGTACAGCGTCGTCGAATCGATGTGATGAACTATCCCGGCAAGGCTGTTTTTCCGGATCGCAAGACCAAGGAAATCACATACAAACTTACAGGCGAATGGGGCGACTTTTTCAATGAAGTCCGCGAATATTGTGTAGATATCGCCAATCGGGCCGAAAAGACTGACGGATTCAAGGGCCGAATGATGTGGTATGCCACCTTGGCTTTGTTGCGTTGTATTTCATCCAGCCCCCTTGCAGCCAAGAGTGCGCTGACGACTCGACTAAACAGCATCGAGGAAAACGCCAAGCTGGCCGAAGATACCGTCGAAAATGCCGCCTTGTTGGAAGGCTATATCACCGAGACCTACGACGGTGACGATGATACCGAAGCAAATGACCAGTTCGTGAGCCCGGTGCTTGAGGATTCCGAAGCTGTAAAACGTCTCATAGCAAAGGCAGATTCCCTAAGTGGCAAACTGGATGATCCTAAGTTCAAGTGCCTAGTCAAGCATCTCGATGATATGTTCAAGATGGTCAAGAAATCGGGCGGGACCTACCGTCCGGTCATATTCTGCAAATACATCGCGACTGCACATTATGTGGCAGAACAGCTCAAGGCGGAATTTTCCAAATATCAAATTGATTTTGTTACTGGCGAATTCACCAACGAAGAACGAGAAGAGAAAGTACGCTTATTGGCAGAATCCGAAACTCCAATCTTGGTGGCGACAGACTGTCTGTCTGAAGGCATCAACCTTCAAGAACATTTTAATGCTGTTGTTCATTATGACCTAGCCTGGAACCCTACCCGCCACGAACAACGTGAAGGCCGTGTGGACCGTTTCGGGCAGCAATGCAAGAATGTCTGGTGCACTATGCTCTATGGCGCCGACAACCCGGTGGACGGACTCATTTTCAATGTGATTCTCCGTAAGGCCGAAAAAATAAAAGAAGACCTCGGTATTTCAGTCCCTGTGCCTGAAGACAACGGCAACATCCGCGTAGCGCTGGTGAAGGCCGCCCTACTGAAAAAATACACTGTCCGAAATAACAGAGATCAACTTGAAATTGATTTTGGTGAAGAATTTGCTGCAAGCGTTAACAGCGTAGAAAAGAACTGGCAGAGTGCCATTGACAAAGAACGCCGTAACCGCACCATTTTCAGCCAACAGTCCCTGAAACCCGAAGAGATTATGCCGGAATGGGACAAGACTAAGGATGCCCTTGGCGACTCCGAAGACGTACAGAGTTTCTTCGAGGTGGCAACGGCACGACTGAACGCAGCAAAGGAATCGGTGTCGGAACACGCCTTTACCCTCGACGTGAAGACCTTGCCACTCGAAATTCGCAGCCAGTTGCAAGCAGCATTCCCCAAGAAGGACTTAAAAAAGCCGCTGAAGATCTCGTTTGCCTATCCACCTCCACAAGGGTATTCGTTCATTCACCGTACGAACCCCATCGTGGAGAGCATATCCAGCTACCTTCTAGAAGGAGCGCTATCCGGCAAAAGCGATATCGCGGCCCGTTCCGGAGCCTATGAATCCGAATCAGTCAACGAACTGACCGTCATTTACCTGTTGCGCGTTCGCTACCAATTGCGTAACACCGGCAAAAATGTGCCCAAGTTGATGATGGCCGAAGAAGCCGTGGCAGTAGCCGTAAATTTGGTAGGAGAGCCAAGGACCATTGAAAATGGTGATGTTGATGTATTGCTAAAGATTATTCCTTCGGGAAATCTGGGGGAATCCGTCATCAAGGATAATGTGAGCAAGGCCCTGCAATTCTATCGCGAAAACAGTCTATTATTCGAGACTCTAGCCCAAAAACGAGCCCAAACACTTTCCGAAGATCATCTGCGAGTACGTTCTGCTAGTGCCCAACGCTATGGAACTGTAACTGTGGCCCCTTGCCTACCAGCCGACCTTATTGGCTGCTATGTGCTTGTCCCCGGAGGCGACCTATGATGTCAGGATTTTTGTTTGTTGCACCCTGCACCACCCCCTGCTTGACGGGAATGAATCGGTCCCTACCTTTTGCGTTGGCTTTTTCTTATATTTTGACTGACTACTTGCGTCGTATTCGTCGTAACTTTTCAGTCAACATTATAGCGAAAAGGAACCTTGTATGATTGTTCGTGAACGGTATCTGCAAAAGATTGTCGATTATATGTGGGATGGCCAAATCAAGGTCATTACGGGTATCAGGCGTTGCGGGAAATCGACGCTCCTGTTCCAGATTTTTTATGACTACCTGTTGAAAAAAGGCTCCAAGGCAGAAAACATCATTACGCTTGAACTAGACAAGCGCAAGTACGCAAAGTACAGAAACCCGATTGTACTTGCCGAATATGTGGAATCGCAAGTCAAGGATCGCCGTAAAAAATACTACCTGTTTATTGACGAAATCCAGTTCTGCTATTCAGTCCCTGACCCCGACAATGCAGGGCACGAAGTTACCGTTTACGACTTGCTCAACGAATTGAAGGACTACGAAAATTTGGATGTCTATGTGACAGGAAGCAACTCCAAAATGCTTTCCAAGGACATTGCGACTGAGTTCCGTGGCCGTGCATCGCAGATTCACGTTTATCCGTTGAACTTTGCCGAATATCACGGACATAAAGGCGGCAGTGCCCGAGACAATCTTGACTCCTATATGCTTTACGGTGGAATGCCTTACCTGCTCAAGCTCAAGAACTCGGAACAACAAAAGCAATATTTATCTTCACTTTTCGAAGAAGTCTATATCAAAGATATAGTGGAACGTAACAAGGTGGAACGTTCCGACATTCTCGGAAATATTTTGGACAACATTAGTTCCCAAATAAGTTCTCTCACGAACCCGACTAACATCACGAATGCGCTCAAAAGTATAAAGAATGAAAAACTGAGCGTCAATACCGTCAGCGACTATATCGAACATTGCAAGGACGCCTTTATTGTGAGCGAGGCGAAACGTTACGATGTCAAGGGCAAACATTATTTTGATTACCCGAACAAGTACTACTTTACTGATGTCGGCTTGCGTAACGCTCGTTTGAACTTTCGCCAGATTGACTCCGGCCACTTGATGGAAAATATTGTCTATAACGAACTCATTTCGCGAGGCTACTCAGTAGATGTTGGAGTTGTCGTAGATAGACGAAAAGGCGGAAACGCACAAAAAGAAATCGACTTTGTGGTAAACCATGGCGACAAGCGAGTCTACATCCAATCGGCATGGCAAATGAACACAGACGAAAAGATTAACGCGGAACTTGATTCGCTAAAGCTCGCTAAGGACTTCTTCTCGAAAATCATCGTGCAGAATGATATTCCCGAAACATTCAGGGATACGGACGGAATCCTTCATGTGAACTTGATTGAATTTTTGCTGAACCCGGATATTCTTCAATGAAAAAGAATCAGATTGAATTTTCGACGATTGACTTGGTTGGTTCCCTCTTCGTGAGTGACAGTATTGCCCTGATTGCCCAGCGCAAGTATTCCTCACAGTCCGAAAAGGACTATGAGTTGCCTCCGGGAATCAAGTTCAGCGACCAGACCAGCCGTGCTTTCAGCATAGCCAAGGCACTCTATGCCGAATATGCCGCCGGTGGAACCTCGTACGATTCCCTCAAGAAATTCGTATTCCAGCTATTCGGCGCGGCTCTCGACTACAAGGGTGTCCGTGAGGAATCCCCAGTTGTCATCGGCGGCGTGAAATACCCCGTAACGACCTATGCGACCGACAATGTTCCGCTGGTCATCGTTCCGGCGAATCTGTCCCTGGATTCGACTGACGCCATCTTTACCATCGAAGGCGTGACCAGCCGCCGTAAGAGCGGTTATGCCTTGGCTCAGATGTTCTTGAACGCAAGTGAGCCGTGTACTTGGGCTATTGTCACCAACGGTAAGGAACTCCGTCTATTGCGTGACAGTGAAAGCCTTGTACGTCCGAGTTACCTATCCTTCGATATCGAATCTATCCTCAAGGAAGACCGTTACCCCGATTTCGTGGCGTTCTGGTGCTTTATGCAGGCTAGCCGCGTGAATGTGTGGGAAAAGTGGCGTACCGAGGGAATAATGCAGGGTACGCGTGTGCGCGAAGGTCTGCGTACCGGTGTGACGAACGCGCTTCTGTACCTTGGCGCCGGATTTCTCAAGACCGAAGGCAAAGGCAACAATATACTGTTGAATGCTCTCGCCGAAGGCAAGCGACCCGATGGTGCTCCCTATACGGTTCAGGTGTTCTACAAGGCGCTTATGCGCGAGGTTTACCGATTCTTGTTCCTATCGACCATCGAGGAACGTGGCCTGATCTTTGCCCATCCCAGCGAATCCGGTACCGACGTGGAACTGGAACCCCGGTTCCGTAATGCCCATAGGCTCTATTGGTCTGGTTACAGCGTCCACCGTCTGGCCGAACGTGCCAAGAAGGCTATCCGTACCGACCGCTATACCGACTTGTGGCACGGCATCAAGGTTGTCTATAAGGCGTTTCAGGAAGGCAATGACAAGCTGGATTTGATGCCTCTTGGCGGTCTGTTCAAAGCTGACCAGTGTCCTTTACTGGATGCGTGCGAACTCGACAACGAACATTTGATGAAGGCAATCCGTCAACTCCGTTGGAACGATATCGACGGCGTGAAGACCTTCACCGATTACCGCAATATGGGCACCGAAGAGTTCGGTAGTGTCTATGAGTCCCTATTGGAATTGGTGCCCCACATAGATTTACAGGCGAAAACATTCAGCTTCGTCGGAGTCGGTGACGAGGATGGTATTATCGAAGATGGTAGCACCAAGGGTAACGCACGTAAGCTCAGTGGAAGCTACTATACCGATGCAAGCCTAGTGCAGAACCTTATCAAGACGGCGTTGGAACCGGCAATTGAGCGAAAAATCGCCGAGGAAGAGGCTAAGGCGCGTGAGGAACACCGTGAGTCCGATTATGAAGCGGCGATACTCTCGTTCCGAATGATTGACGCGGGTAGCGGTTCTGGCCATTTCTTGCTGGCTGGGGCACGCAAACTGGCTGAAAAACTTTCAGAAATACGACTAAGCAAGAACGGCGAGGTTGCAACGGCGGAGACATACCGCAAGGCGCTCCGCGACGTAATCACCAACTGCATATACGGCGTTGACCTTAACGAAATGGCTGTAGAGTTGGCGCGAACGGCTCTATGGCTCGAAGGTTATGAACCGGGTAAACCTCTTGAGTTTCTGAATCACCATATCAAGCAGGGTAACTCCATCGTTGGCGTATTCGATCTCAAGGTGCTGAATAACGGAATCCCGGCGGCAGCTTATACGGCAATCACCGGCGATGACAAGACTGTGTGTTCCGCAGCCAAGAAGGCGAACGATAACCAGGCCGGTAAGAAGGCTATGGGTGACTTTTTTGTGAAGGCGAAACCCTTGTCGAACGAAAAGCTGGTGAAACTGACCCGTGATATCGAATTGATGCCTAATGACGACTTGGAAAGCGAAGAACGGAAACGTGCTTTGTATGAACGGCTTCTGAAGGATGCTGACTACTTGAAAAACAAGGTGGCTTGCGATATCTATACCGCCGCATTCTTTGCTAGGAAGACGGACATAGCGATGGTGCCGACCAGTGCCGACGTATTCGATGTAATGAACGGTAACGAGGAACGTAAGACTGGAATCCGTGACTTGGCACAAAAATTGAGCGAGGAATACTCGTTCTTTCATTGGCCGGTGGAGTTCCCTGAAGTCTTCGAAAGGGGAGGCTTCGACTGCGTAGTGGGTAATCCTCCGTGGGATGTTTCGCAGTTGAATGAAATTGAGTTCTTTGCGAATTTATTGCCTGAGATTGCTGAGTTAAATGGCAATGATCGAAAGATTGCTATTGATAGGTTAAAAAAGGAAAAACCGCATATCTACGAGTTGTTTGAAATTCGGAAACACGCCTTTGAAGCTGAAAACACCTACTATGGAAACAGTGGACGATTCCCATTGACTTCTTATGGCAAGGTAAATCTATACTCAAAATTTGCCGAATTGAATTGTAATTTGCGTAATAGGGGTGGCTCCACCGGTTTCGTATGCCCGAGCGGCATTGCTACCGACGACAGTACTAAGGTATTCTTTGGAAAAATCGCAACCGAAGGCGAACTTCGTTCACTGTATGACTTTGAGAACAAGGATGGTATATTCCCGAATGTCCATAGGATGTTCAAATTCTGTCTGTTGACGATTACTCGTGGCGATGCACCCGGTGATTTTGCGTTCTTCCTGAAAAATGTAACCGAACTAGAAGATAAACGGCGCCACTTTACAATGACGGCGGACGATTTTGAGTTGATCAACCCCAATACTCGCACGTGTCCGGTGTTTAGGAGTGTCGCTGATGCAGAACTAGCGAAGAAGATTTACCGCAAGGCGGGCGTATTTATCCGTGAAGACGCATCCGGCAACGGTAATCCGTGGCTTGCCAGTTTTCAACAGATGTTTAATATGACGTCGGCGAGCAATCTTTTTGCGAAAGCTCCCGATATTGGCCCTGATTGTAAGCCTATGCTCCCGTTATATGAAGCAAAGATGATGCACCAGATGGACCACCGCTGGGCGACATTCCTTGCCGAAAAGGATCCTGATGACGTATCTTCGGAACAGAAGGCAAACATAAACTTTGTCGCGACGCCCGAATACTGGGTGCCCTACACCGAAACGGTACTCCGTGTAACCAGCCTCGATACGAACGTTGTCTCTGCACTTCGCAAGGCTATGGATGGCACCGTTGGTGCTGATTTGAAACTTCGTGAGCTATGCCAGCGTCTTTCAATGACTGAAACCGACAAACTTCTGCAACAAGTCTATATCGAAGCAGCCAAGAGTGGCGATATTGTGCAATACTTAATTGATGCAGCCGAGAAACACTGCCCAAAATATCTTATTGGATTTAGAGATATATGTAGATCAGTCGATAGTAGAACGGGAATTTTTACTTTGTTGCCGTTATCAGGAGCATCAAATACAATGCCTATATGCTATTTGCCTTGTGTAAGTCTTTTGAAAGCGTGTTTTGTTTCTAATCTTGATTCACTTGCTTGTGATTACGTTACCAAAACCAAAATTGGAGGAACGCATTTGACATATGGGTATTTAAAACAACTCCCAGTTCTTCCTCCATCAGCATATACCGAAGCAGCCATCAACTATATCGTTCCTCGCGTATTCGCGCTGACCTATACCGCCACCGACATCGTAGAATGGGCGCGTGCGTTGTGGAATGACGCCAGTCCGGAACTCCGTAAGCTCATCCTTGCCCAGCATAAGGACCTGCCGGTCGGTGCGAACATAGATGCCTTGGTCACGCAACAATTCGATCCGGCAACAATTCCACCCATCGTCTTCGACGACAGCCACCGAGCGAATCTCCGCGCCGAACTCGACGCCTACTTCGCTCGACTCTATGGCCTCAGCCGTCGCGACCTCGAATACATCCTCGACCCCAAAGCCGTCATGGGCGACGATTACCCCAGCGAAACATTCCGCGTCCTCCGCGACGCCGAAATCTCCACCTACGGCGAATACCGCACCCAACGCCTCACTCTCGAAGCCTGGGACAAGATGAACTAAAGTATAAGGGTTTGTTTATGAAACGAATGGCTATTTTAATCGCTTCTCCGACTGTAAATTTGAGCGGGTTTGACCCAAACCCAGTGCAAAGTGCAACTAACTCCATCGAATATTGGAAATATCTTTTGAAAACACCAAGACTAGGATCTTGGATTGATAGAACAGAAATAGAGTATCGTTCAGATTGGAATAAACAGAGCTTGAAGGATTTTATCCGGTCGTTAATCGATATAGATTACATTTTCTTAGTTTATTGCGGACATGGAGCTCGGTTCCCTAAACAATGCTGCACAAATCCTATGTCCGAAGATGATCTTGAAGATTATATATTGCTGAATAAGGGACGTGAAAAAGTTCGTCTTGAAGAAATCAGGGCTGAAATTGCGTCTGTAACAGATAAAGCGACGATGTTGATAGAAGCTTGCCGCGGAAATAATTGGCAGATGCCGGACGGCGCAACACCCATAACAGTTCCACAAGATTTAATTAATGAACAAGAAGATAAATCTCGCGAAGAATGGATGAACCAGTTAAGGGGTTGTGGTTCGTCAGGAGTTGTTTTAATTCAATCGTGTTCCCCTGGGGGGGAAACGTATGCAAATGCCCAATTCACGTTATTCTCAAAAGCCATTTTTGATGTAGTTGAGTCTGCAATATTCCCAATGAATATTGGGGATGTATATAATCGTGCTTATGATAAAACCGTTTTGTATTCATACAATCTTGGTGAACAAAAACCTACGTGTTATCCCGATTCAGATACTGTAAATTATCCATTTGTTCTTACAGACGGATATAAAATCGCCGCCCAATTTATACCCAAAGAAAGCTAATGACCTTCACTGAACGAGAACTGATTAAAAAAGCCGGAGCCGATAGCGGCTGGAGCATCGTAGAGTCCGATGGTCCGGATTCCGTGACGCTAGGTAGTGCGTCTCATAACGAACGCGCCACGGTTAAGTGTTGCGCCCACGAAATGGACGTGACCTTTACCGCCTCATTCAATGAAGCCGAACTCCGCATCAACGGCGCCTTTTATGTCAATGGTCAAGAAATTATTGTTCAAGAGCGAGAATACGAATCGCTCCGCCGTGTACTAAGACGCCTTCAGGAACTATTCATTGCGTTGCCGCCGACGCCGATTGAAATTTATAACGCTCGATGGCAACAGATTGTCGCTGGTGGGCTTGACGCAACCGAAACTGAGGAAACTGTTAAGCAGCGCGTCGGTCAAGACGTTTACCGTGAGGCTCTGATGAATTACTGGAAGGGTTCTTGCGCCGTGACCGACTGCACCGTTGCCGAAGTTCTCCGCGCAAGTCACGCCAAGCCGTGGAAGGATTGTTCCTCCGCCGAAGAACGCCTTGACGTGTATAATGGATTCCTTCTCTGTGCCAATCTTGATGCTCTTTTCGATAAGGGACTGATAACCTTCGACGATGATGGCATCATTATGCTATCGTCACAGCTGAGCGAACAGCAAATGAGACGCATCGGCATCTACGCAGACATGCACCTTCGCTGGATAGACATTCATCATTTTCCATATTTGAAGTATCACCGCGAACACATATGGAAGGGGTAAGTATGCCAGATTTTTTTGAAGGTTTCAATGATTCGACCAAAGCCAAACTTAATATATATAAGGCGTATATCAAAAGATATCTCAAGGTATTAAGTAAGGCGTATAAACAGTCCTGGAATAAAAAGGATCGAATTTATATAGCTGATTTATTTGCTGGTCCCGGCGAAGATGAAAATGGAAATCCTGGTAGTCCAAAGATATTGATGGACTATCTTTCGCAAACATACTTGGATGGATTGTGTGTGAAGATTTGTTTTAATGAGATGGATCCTGAAAACTTCAAAAAATTGAATGCTTTAGTTGCCAAACACAAAATTCAAAACACAAGTTGGGTAAAGATAAACGTTCAGAATCAGGATTATTCCGATTTTCTTCCTCAAATAATTGAAAATCATAAAACGCATAATTATTTCAAAAGGTTTTTCTTTATAGATCCTTTTGGTTATAAGAGTATACATCTTAATGATATAAAGGAAATTTTAAGTGATGGCGATACGGAACTATTGCTTTTTTTACCCCTATCTCATATTTACCGATTTAAAAGTAAAGAAGATGTGACTAATGCCATAAAGACTTTTTTAGAAGAATTCATCTCTGTGCCGGAGCTATATACAATAAACAGCGATGTAGCCTTTCTTAGAAATATCTTAGATACCCTTCGAAATAAATTGAATGTTTTTGTAGATAGTTTCATCATTCAAGATAATGCTGGCAAGGGACATAATTGTTTGATTTATTTTTCTAGTAACCGCAGAGGGTTGGAAAAATTTGTTGAAGCGAAATGGGAAATAGACAAGGAAGAAGGAACTGGATATGATAAGAGAAATCAAGGGCAAGAATCATTTCTTGAATCATTCTTTAGAGATCGTCTAGAAGATAAACTGATATCCTTCTTAAGAACTGGTTCAAAAACAAATATACAGATTCGTGATTTTTGCTTTGAACATGGTTCTATGCCTAAGCATGGCAATGCTGCTTTGAGAAAATTTGTTGAACAAGGAAAGATTCAAGTCTGTGCATACGATGAATCAAAAAAACTTAGAAAGAATGCGTTTTATCTTGATGATGGTAAAACGGAAAGGATTTACATCAAGGCTGTCTAAATGAAGACTACAAAGATTGAGTGGACTGATCAAACTTGGAATCCGGTTACTGGATGTGACCGCTTATCAGAAGGCTGTGCAAATTGTTACGCGGCAACCATGTCTTTGCGCTTGCAGAATATGGGGTTAGAGAAATATAAAAACGGCTTTGATGTTACAGTGCACGAAGAATCATTAGACGAACCCCTTCATTGGCGCTCTCCTAGCAATATCTTTGTATGCTCCATGAGCGACTTGTTCAATGAAAAGGTTCCATTTTCATTCATTGATAAAGTATTCAAAACTATAAAAAAAGCAAAAAATCATCGTTTTCAAATTCTAACAAAACGAGCAGAACGAATGGAAGAGTATTTCAAAACAAGAGACGTTCCTGATAACGCGTGGATTGGCGTCACTGTTGAAAATTCTACTCGTAAAAATCGCATTGATATTTTACGCAAGATTAATGCAAAAATTCGTTTCCTTTCTTGCGAGCCTTTATTGAGTAATCTTGGAGAACTGAATCTTGAAGGAATTCACTGGGTTATTGTAGGAGGCGAAAGTGGTCCTAAAGCAAGGCCTATGCAAAAAGCATGGGTTGAGAACATTCAGAGACAAGCGACAGAACAGAAATCAGCGTTTTTCTTTAAACAATGGGGTGCATGGGGCGTTGATGGTGTTCGCCGTTCCAAGAAGGAAAATGGAAAACTTTTAAATGGGAAAATTTACCAAGCAATGCCAAAGGTGTAGATGATGGCTATGTATAATAAAATAATGCTTAATTGCGGTAGTTTTCTTTTTATCGATATTGAGGGCTAAATATATTTGCTTTAGCTAGAGTGGAAAAAATAAACTCCTTGTCGCTGAGTATGACAAGGAGTTCGTTTTATAGTGCAATTTACGTTAGGTCAATGTCGTAGAGTATGTCTGTAAACCAGTGGCTAATATCGATGTCCTGCCATCGAGCTTTTGATTCCCATAGCGATCGAGGAATTTTTAGAGTGATGGTTATGCCGTTCTTAAAATCTTGGCCTAACAACAATTCTGCCAGTATTCCGATGCTTGAACTTGGACCTATTTTAATCTGAACCTCCATGAGAGATGGAGCTTGTTTAGATATGGTTGATGAGGCCGTGTTAAAAACATTGGGGGAGGTCTTGATGTTTTCTACCAGCGTTCTGATTATGATTGCTGCTTCAGCCGTCATGTCACGTGCTGGGCTAGTTGTAGAGCATCGATAATTAATGTTGGTAGTATTCAATGAGTCTATGTCGATAATGGCATAGCTCGTCGATTCTTCACCGGCAGGGTCAATGAATTCTAAAACAGCATATCGAGAACCATTGTAGTCAATTGTCCATGCATGCAGCAGATAGTTTCCAAAGATCAGGGTGCGCTGGAGACTTGGTATAGCTGTTTTAATTATTGCTTTGGCCGCTTCTTTGGTCACGCCGTAATCACCAGTTGAACTTATTCCGTTGATTATATTGGGCTGTACATTGGATGTGATGGAAATAATTTTACTAATGGTGTTACTGAGTTCTTTGCTAGAATTTACACCATTGGTGTTGTATTGTAAATAAGATTTTATCATTTTTTTCCTCATATATCGATCGCCTTAAGTGTACAAGCTTTTGTAAAAACAAAACAACAAAAAGGCAGAAGTTACAGGCTAGAGTTTCTAACCCTATAATCCAATTTATAAAAAAATGAAAAACAAAGAAAGGGTGTAGGGTGGGAAAAATATTAAAAAATCAACAAGTTTGAAGTCCGGCTGGACCACGGACGTCCACCGCTGGGAAGCTTACTCCGCTGTTTTTTAAGGGCGGAGCCCTTAGGCGAAGAGGTGGCGGAAGAGCCGGCTATGCAATGTGTGACTGGATCCTTCGGCGTTTCACGCCTCAGGATGACGAGGCCGGGGCTGAAGACAGGGCGACACCTCCCCCTCTTGCCTCTATCATCCTGTTTGTTTATATTATAACTGTTATTTCGATAATCCCTGTGACTGCGGCATAGACCTCATGGTCCGTACGTGCATCCGCGATGGGGCCCATCAACCTTCTTGATGGTTTTGTTGGATAGCTGGCAGGAACATGACCTGCTCGGGTGCGTTCGCTAAGGCGGGCGCCAAGTAATGCCGAGGAATACCCTCGCCAACAACACCGCAAGATCATCCTCCCGGGCATCGCTCGGAAAATTTCAGATAAAATCAACAAGGCACAAAGCGGCCTTGTGAATCGGCGTGATTGTCGCAATTTTCGCGTTTACCACTCAACACGGCGTATTCATGCGCTTGTGTTGTTACAAAATTTTGAACAGGTAAGCTTCATGGACTTTAATGAATTAGAACAACTTATATCAAAGGATGAAACAAAGAATATCGAACTGAAGAAGTCAACAGGCGAACTTCGGGAAGGCATGCATTCCGCATGCGCGTTTTTGAATTCCGATGGCGGCATTCTTGTTTTTGGCGTATCCCCATCGTTAAAAATTACGGGCCAGATTGTATCCGAATCGACGCGTCGTGATATCGCCCAAGCGTTGGTAGGGATTGAACCCGCAGTCAGTCCGGTCATTGAATATGTCGATATCCCGGACAAACCAAATTTTCAGGCAATTGTGCTAAGATTCAATCCGTGGGTCTATGGGAGCGATCCTTATACATTTCACGGAAAGCCGTATTACAGGCTGGAGAGTGTCACCAAGGCGATGCCCAGGGACATATACGATGAAAGAATCCGGCTCAACATGCCACACCAGTATTCGTGGGAGATGAGAGTGGCGGACGGATACAGCATAAAAGACCTTGATGGTGGCACGATTCGTGGGGTTATTCGTCTTGGTGTCGAAGAAAAAAGAATTCCAGTAGGGTCACTCAGTGAGCCTATAAAAGTAGTATTGAAAAAATGGAACCTGCTGGATGGGGACAAAGTAAGAAATGCCGCAGTGTTTCTTTTTTCCAAAAGATTTTCGTTTGATTACGAAATTCGAATGGCGCGTTTCAGGGGAACTGATAAAAATTATTTCATTGATAACCAACAAGCTCATGGAAATTTCTTTGAACTGCTAGATGCTGGCATGGGCTTCTTCTTTAAGCATCTGTCCCTTAGCGGAGAAATCAAGGGCTTCAAGAGGGAAGAACACCTTGATGTTCCCGCAGCGGCATTGCGTGAAACTTTAATCAACGCCCTTTGCCATAGAGATTATGATATTTACCAATGCTCCATTGGTATTGCCATATACGATGATCGCATAGAAATTGAAAGCCCTGGCCTGTTGCCTCGCGAACTGACTCCCAAAACTATTAAGCGGTCGCATAGATCGTACCCACGAAATGAGGTACTTGCAACGGTTCTTTATCAAACCACATATTTGGAAAAATGGGGCTCGGGTATCAAGCGTATAATGGACGCCTGTAAGGCTGAAGGTTCCCCACCGCCATTCTGGAGTGAGGAGGGCGGCTATACTGTGGTAACTTTCCCGCTGAACAAACTAAATGGCAGAATTGTCCTTCAAAATGATACTCAAAGTGGGCTTCAAAATGGGTCTCAAAATGGACTCCAAAATACAATAAATCAAAGAGAATCCTTGATAAAAAAACTGATTGACGAAAATGCAAGCATATCGATAAGTTCGTTGATGACTCAGTTAAATGTTGGTAGAAATACGGTAAAACGCGATTTGAAAAAAATGGGTTATGTTTGGGAAGGTGCGGCCAAAAGAGGCCGTTGGATTCTCTTGAACGTCGCTACAAATGGACCTCAAAATGAGCTTCAAAACGGGTCTCAAAGTGGGCCTCAAAATACAATAAGCCAAAGAGAATCTTTGATAGAAAAACTGATTGACGAAAATGCAAGCATATCGATAAGTTCATTGATGGCTCAATTAAATGCTGGTAGAAATACGGTAAAACGCGATCTCAAAAAACTTGGCTACGCTTGGGAAGGCGCGTCAAAGAAAGGTCACTGGGTAAAAAACAAGGAGTAATCATGTTTGATGAAATTTTTCGGAAAAAGGAGAAATGAATGAAAGATATCGATTTGATTGAAAACGGGAGATCACAATTTGCGACCTCCAAATCAGAAATAGCAAGCAAAATTGTGGTATTGCGCGATGTTCAAGTTTTACTTGACCGAGATATTGCAGAATTATATGGTGTAGAGATAAAGGCTTTAAATCAAGCCGTAAAGAGAAATGCCGATAGATTCCCTGAACAGTTCATGTTTCAATTATCTTCGGACGAGCATCAGCACGTAAAAAAATCTTTATGGTCACAATTGAGAGGTATTTTGCGATTTGTGCGAATATCGGCTGTCCGTTAAAATTTCTACTATCCATGATGCTTTTGAGTTTGTTTTTTGTGCAAATAAAACTATAGTCAAAAGCGGCGGCTCCCAGAAATGGAAGTCGCCTTTTTTGTTAGATTTCAAGTTGAATTAAAAAGTTTTACCGGACACTAATAATTGAAAATATATGAATGAACAGAAAACAGATGCTCTTTTCACGGATGGGCGTGCCGAAGTTATGCCGTCCTGCAATTACCTCACCTTCACAGCCGAGGAGGACAATGCGTCGTTTTCGGCTGTAAATCAAACAAAAAAATTCCCGGATTTGCAATACTCGCTGGATAAAGGTGTGACATGGAATGCCATGAAAAAGAACACCCCGGTTGTACTGAAAAATAAAGGGGACTGTGCATGGCTGAAGGGCGACAATCCAGAAGGTTTCTCGAAGGACCTGAAAAAAAAGAGCACTTCATTTGTTCTAACTGGACGGATCGCCGCAAGCGGCAGCGTGATGAGTTTGATTGACGGAAAGGGAGTGGCTAAAGTCATCCCGAACGACTTCTGTTTCGCAAGATTGTTTCTTCATTGTGCGGGCTTGACGCAAGCTCCAGAATTGCCGGCGACAACGCTCTCAATGGGGTGCTATGAAGGAATGTTTTATGAGTGCTCTAGCCTCAAGCAAGCTCCTCAACTGCCTGCGACTATATTGGCAAAAGAGTGTTATTGTGGGATGTTTGTAGAATGCACTAGCTTAACGCAAGCTCCAGAGCTACCCGCCACCACGTTGGCTGAAGATTGTTACTATGGAATGTTTTCTAAGTGCTCTTGCCTCAAGCAAGCTCCACAACTGCCTGCGCCGACATTGGCAAAAGCGTGTTACGAATGTATGTTCGAGGGGTGCAAAAGCCTTACTCAAGCTCCAGAACTTCCTGCAACCAAGTTGGAAGCATGCTGCTACTGGGGTATGTTCGGTGGTTGCATCAATCTCACGCGAGCTCCGGATTTGCCCGCTACTATTTTGGCTGAAGATTGCTACTATGGAATGTTCTGGAAGTGCAAAAGCCTTACTCAAGCTCCAGAACTTCCTGCAACCAAGTTGGAAGCATGCTGCTACAGGGATATGTTCGGTGGTTGCATCAATCTCACGCGAGCTCCGGATTTGCCCGCTACTATTTTAGCCAACAGATGCTACTCTGGTATGTTTCAAAGCTGTACCAACCTCACGCAAGCCCCTCAATTGAACGCAATGACGTTGGATTGTTTTTGTTGCGAAGAAATGTTCGATGGTTGCTCCAATCTCACGCAAGCTCCGGAATTGCCTGCCACGACTTTGGCACAAGGCTGCTACTATGGTATGTTCAAGAAGTGCACAAGTCTTACGCAGGCTCCAGAACTGCCTGCAACCAAGTTGGAAAGAGCTTGTTACGAATGTATGTTCGAGGGGTGCAAAAGCCTCACGCATGCTCCGGAACTGCCCGCTACGAAGATGGCTAAAGAATGTTACTTGGAAATGTTTTATGGGTGCTCTAGCCTCAAGCAAGCTCCTCAATTGCCAGCCGCAAAATTAGCCGACAAGTGCTACGCTTGGATGTTCCGAAGGTGCTCCAGCTTGACGCATGCCCCGGTGCTCCCTGCTAAGAAATTATACACACGGTGCTATGCTTGGATGTTCCAGGAGTGCGTAAGCCTTACGCAAGCCCCAGAACTGCCTGCTACGACCTTGGCCGTTGAATGCTATTGGGGAATGTTCCGCGAGTGTACTGGTCTCGTACAAATTCCCTCACTCCCCGCAGCCACATTAGCGATGGATTGCTACAAGGAAATGTTTGAAGGTTGCACCGGCCTCACGGGCTAGCTTAATCAATTTGTTGCGGCTCACACCTGCTTCTTCGAAAATTTGAGTATATTACAAAAAGTTGTTGTAGGTGTTTATGAGAAAAAAATTCATTTTTGCGTTTAGTACTGTTTTGTCGGTGGCACTGTCTGCCGCCCATGCTTTCGGTGCGGTTTATTACGTTGCGACCGACGGAAAAGACGGCAACGCGGGTTCGAAGGACAAGCCCTTCGCGACGCTGAACAAGGCGAATGCCGTGGTGGCCGCAGGCGATACGGTGTGGATTCGCGGCGGAGTCTATGACCTGCACGACACGGTCTTTTACGCGCGCTATAAAATGACGGCGGGAATCTTGCTGACCGCAAGCGGCACAAGCGACGACAAACGCATCCATTACCTCGCTTATCCGGGCGAGCGGCCGATTTTTGACGCGGCGAATCTCCCGGTGGCCATAGGCACGGACCATAGCGACGGGACGCCCGAGGGGGCGATGTACACCTCCCCCATCGTGATTTCAGCGAAGTTCCTGCATTTGAAGGGGTTCGAGGTTCGCAATACGCCAATGGTGCACAACTCGAATTCCGGCGTTTTCCTTCACGCGAGCAAGCATATTTTCTTGGAACAGATCGACAGCCACCACAACGCGGGTCCGGGATTCTTTGCGAACGACGGCGCCGACGATGGCGGCGGTCACATCTTCTTGAACTGCGACGCCCACGACAACTACGATCCCACCGGCTGGCAGGGCGACGGCGAGAACGCCGACGGATTCGGAGCGCATTACCAGAAGCCAGGCCAAGACGATACGACCAAGTTCATCGGCTGTCGCGCTTGGTGGAACAGCGACGACGGTTTCGACTTCATCAATCAGGAATTCCCTGTGGTTCTGGAGAACTGCTACGCCATGGGCAACGGCTACAGCGATTACGGGCGCGGCAATCCGAAAAACGGAAACGGTTACGGAATCAAGATGGGCCAGAGCACGTATGGCACCGGACACCACATCATCAAGCAGTGCGTCGCCTGGAAAAACAAATCTTCGGGCTTTTACGCGAACTACACCAATGCCGGCAGCCAGTGGCTCAACAACACGTCTTACATGAATGAAGACCGCGCCTACAGCATGGCATCGACGCTCTACGACGAAGACGGCAAAACTCGCCTTGCCGAGGTGGCCCCGCTTACGGGCGACAACGCGCATGTGCTCAAGAACAACATCGCTTTCCCGAATAAAAATTCGCAAATCGGGACTTGCTGGGAAAAGATATCAAGCCAGAACATCGACCATTATGTGGATTGCCCCGCCGGCGAAAACAACACTTGGAACTTGAAACTCGACTTGACGGAAGACGACTTTGAGAGTCTCGACGACCCGAGCATGACCGTGACCGGCAAGGACCTCTCTACGATTGCAGGAATCCTGGGCCCGCGCAAAGCCGACGGCAGCTTGCCTGACGTGCCCTTTTTGAGGTTGAAGGCCGGGAGCCGCGCAATTGACAAAGGCGAAGATATCGGGATCCCGTTTGTCGGTAAGGCGCCCGACCTGGGCGCGTTTGAATACGGGCTTTCAAGCAGCTCCAGCGCAGTACCGAGCAGTTCGAACGCGGTGACCAGCAGCGCTGCGAGCAGTTCTTCAAGCTCCACCACGGTATCTATCGCGACACTGCATGCGCTTTCCGCAAATGTAACGGGTCCGGCGATGGTATTTGACTTGCAAGGGCGCCATTTGGGAACATTGCAGCCCGAACAGCTACGCGGCAAATCCATAAGCGAAGCCGTGCAGGCAAAGTTCAAGACTCCGGGAACATACCTCGTGCGTCATGGGCAACGGATGCAAAGCGTGAATATAAAGTAATCCACGTTTTAATCGAATTCTATTTCAAAATTCAAGAAAAAACTGAAGGTCGTACCTATAAAATTGATTTTTATACACTTTTATAGGTACAAAACAGCTAATTTTCAATTCAGCAAGGTCGAATTCTAATTTGTCAGTACCTATAAACTACGAAAGAATTCGTTATTATAGGTATTTTCGTACTTAACTTGTACACAAAAACAGAAAAGCGTACCTATAAAAACGTCAGTTTTAAGGATTTATAGGTATTCAAACAAAATAAACGCCCTTTTATGCCAGACTCAAGATTGTCATGCCGGACTTGTTCCAGCATCGGATACAAAAAAAGCCCCCTTCCGTAAGGAAAGGGGGCAAACTTTTTCTTAAACAGCTATCTTAGCGGACTTGCATCTTCAAGAGCTGAGAAGCAGAACCCTGCTGTACACGGACAATGTATTGTCCGCTAGGCATGGTCTTGAAGGTGTGAGCGAAGCTGCCTGCAGCCATCTTTTCGCTATGGCTTTCAATAGCATGGCCCATCATGTCAAGCACCTGAATCTTCACGAGGCCAGCCTTGGCGACCGTCATCTGCAAGGTATTGCCATGGAGGGCAGCCTTGAAGCTTGCCGGAGCAGCAGATGCATGAATGGCATCGTTCTTCTTAGCCGTGGGCAAAGTACCGACGCACTTCACATTGTCAACAGCCAAAGAAGTACCGAGGTTTGCAGCGGAGACCTTTTCATCGACCACCCAAGTCAACTTGGAAACCTTGGCCCAAGAGAATGCCACAAGGTTAGCCGCAGCAACCCAATCAGGCTGTTCCATGGTAGAAACTGTCACAGTCTTCCAGCCCGTAGAGGCATTCTGGTCCGGAGCGACATGTTCAAAGCCATTGTCCGCCTTGACACCCGTCACAGAAGCGCGCAGGTGGTGACCGGAACCCTTATAATCATACTGAACGGCTGTGCAACCAGAAAGAACGCTAGCGTCAAAGGCAACTTCCATGCCGACGGACGGATAAGTCGTATCGCCCGGAGTAATGCCAGAGATGCCCTTCATTTCAACATAAGAGTTGCCTGTTTCCTTTACGAGGATATCCCAAGTTTCGTTTGCATCCTGAGTATTCGTGAAAGATCCACCTGCCTTGTACAAGTACCAGTAAGCTTCCTTGCCGAGGTTTTCTGCCGTGGTGTTGTTGTCTTCGAAGTCGTCAATAACAGCCGTAGAACCCGACACCGTCGAGCCGCCACCACTGCTGCTGCCACCACCAGAAGAGCTACCGCCACCAGCGTAGCCGGTGCAGTTCACATCATCGATGTACAGGTAGTTCGGAGAAGCTTCGCCCTTGACTTCCCATGCAAGTTGCACGACGTCAGCCATCTTCAAAGAAACCGTCTTTCCCCAACCCTTATCCTGAGCAAGAGCCGATACAGCCACAGAAGCCGTACTCCAGCTTGTGCTAGAAGTAAAAGCCTTGGAGTGACGATTGTATTGGGTCAAGGTACCAGTTTCATCGCCCTTCATCACGGCCTTAAGATTGTGACCAGCGCCCTTGTACTTGTAAGAAATCGTGGTACAGCCAGAGAGACCGCCTTCAACGTTCAAGCCAAGAGTCACGTAAGGATCGTATTCGTTTGTACCCTGAACAAGTTCAATGTCCGTCAAGCCGGCACCATACTTGGAACCGCCAGCGGCAGCTTCAGGAATCACAACGACAAGACCATAAGTATCAGTCGTATTCGAGTAAGTCGAAGCACCACCGTCATTTTTATCGTTGAAAGCATACCAAGCATCATCTGCGCCACCGGTACTGGCCAAGCCATTTCCGTCTTCGAAATCGTCGATGTTTGCGGCTGCAGAAGCCAAAGTTGCTGTTGCACACACTGTAAATAGGATTTTCTTATTCATCCTTCCTCCATGTTAGATCGAGTTTAATTTAACTATAATCATGTTCGCTGTCAATATTTTTATTTCCATACATTGACCTCGTAATGAGATTTTTTGCGACCAACCTTGGTGCCGTCAATGCGGTACATATCAACTGGGGTTGTTTCCGCTCTAGTCGGTCGTATTTTCATGATACGGGATGTTTCACCGCCATTCTCGCTTCCATTCCCGCCAGACGCTCTCGGCGTTACAGCGATGGAATCCATCGATACCGTGAAGTTGTCGTAACGGATAAAGCAGTCATGCGTAGGAGCCCAGTCGGAGTTGCTTCCGCCATGGAACGTCGAGAGGTAAAATTTATCGACATGCAACGTGTCGTAATCGCGGAGCCTCAGCGTATCGACATCGAGCGCAAGTTCGCCATCGAGCCAAGCCTGCACGCGACCGTTCTTGTCGCCTTTGCCGGGGGCCGACACCGAGTTCATCGAGACTTTATTTACAATTCGATGCCACTTGCCAGTTGTGAACTGCTTTTGCGGAATGGTTCCGCCGAGGTCCCACTTGAAGTCGTCGCCGTATTCCGAGTGTTGCCCCATAAAGTAAATCAGCTGTACTGCGTTACCACCCTTGCGCCACATGATGCGAGCACTCCAGCCATCGCCTATCGCGGGCATCGCGTTTCCCGTGTAGCACTCGCCTCCGCAAAGTCCGGGCAGCTTACCGCCGAGGTTGAATTCAAAGCCATCTTCAAAGAAGATGTCGTAAGCGCTCCACATGGTATCGGCAGTTCTTTCGAGAGGCTGAATAATTTGTGCGGCGCAAGCGGGCGTGTCGTTATCGTTCGGTCCGACGCAACCCTTGGGATACTTGAGTTGCAGCACATTGCCGTGTTCTTCGCCGTCATAGACGATGCGAGAATTTTCGCCGTTGTTCTTTTCCATGGCGTACCACCAGCTTTTATCGGTGTTGTTGCGTTTGAAGTCTTCTTTGGCGGCAGCATTGTTGTAAACGCCGACTTCGCGGTTTTCGAAGTTGACGAACGACACGGTGTCCGAAACGCTTTGGGCGTAGGGAACCGCAGCGGCAAGCAATATGGGAACGAACTTGAACTTCATACGCAAAATCTCAATCAGCACAGACAAAAAGCCGTGCATCGGCTTTAATATACATAAAAAGAGGTTCCAGCGAAACGCACTGCTTACCATTCTAAGTTTTTGTATTTGTTTTTTGGAGTTTCCCTTGGCGCCTACCTTGGCATTTGTTTTTGTCGCTTGCTTTTACATACTAAAAATGATTTTATCGCATTTTAGTATGTAATCAGAATTTATTACTTTATACAAATACATACTAAAATGTCTTTTTCACGATTTTAGTATGTAAATTTTCCACGAAAAAGAGGAATCAAAGGACATTTTTCAGAAAAATCGACTCTAAAAGGTGTTTTTAGAGCATTTTGAGCTGTTTTTCCGACCATTTTTACATACTAAAACAACTAAAATTCTGATTTAGTATGTATTACAACAAAGTATACGAATTTTTCACGCGGATAATTGTTTAAATAGTGACCATTCTCGTGAAATCTGATTATATTTCTGTTATGTTCGTCACTGGATTCCTCCCCCGCTGTTTTTCGTTTGCGCTCGTGTTGAGCGTTTTTTCAATGCATGCGGAAGCGGCGAATTTTGACGGTGTTTTTGACGCAGGCTGGACGACGGCTTACCAGTCTGCGGATTCCATCAACCACATGCATGAGCGGCTGCACGCACTCGGCATGGAGCAAGTTGTGCTGCAATATGCGGCGGTCGAGAAGACGCATCTGTATTACCCTTCGCAGTTGGAATTTTTGCAGAACACGCAATACAAGAACAACCAGCTTTTCCCCAAAAGCATTGACGCCGCAAAGGCCGCCGGGAACAAACTTTGGCTTGGGCTTTATTACGATGGCGAAAATTGGTACACGCCGCCGACCGTTTCGCAGCTTGATTCTTTGGTGGCGCGGAACTTGAAAGTGCTCGACGAACTGTACGCGCTCTACGGGAAAGAAACTGTAATTGAAGGGGTTTATATTCCGCAGGAGATTGCACGCTATTACTGGGACGGACTTCGAGAAGATGCGACGGCGGTTGCACTTGCAACGCACTTTTTGAATCCCGTAACGCAGGCTGCACAAGCTAAAGGCTGGAAAGTCATGGCCGCTCCGTTTTACAACCAGAACTTGGAAACGCCCGAAACGTTGCAAGCGTTTTTCGAATCGCTTTTTGCATCAGGATTCAAGCCGGATGTTATCGCCGTGCAAGATGGTGTCGGAGCGAGCGATGCAGGGAAAGCACATGCAAATACATCTACAGTCGGCAATTACGAGCGAGCCTTTGCAAAAGCCTGTTCGCAATACGGGATTGAATTTTGGGTCGATCAAGAATTGTTCCGCACCGATAATTCACACGCACTTGCAGACAATGCAAGGCTTTCATCGCAATTAGATACCGCCCGTGCATCAGGAGCGTCAAAAGTTATTGTTTACGATTTAGCCGTTCTCGGAAACGCGGGGTTGGACTCGCTTGAAAAATGGTTTGCACGGGACAGTTCGCAAGCGACGTTTATCAAGATCCGTCGCACCCCAAACAGGTCGCAAAAGTTCGGCGGTCCGCGCCATAAAGAAATTCGGTATTACAAGCTGAACGGCGCAAGAGTAAAGGCGAGTGAATAAAACGCAACACTCTTCAACTTTTATCCATACACATTTTTGTATATTCCTCTTATGAATAAAATTATTTTCATTCTATTTTTTGCAATCGGGCTTGGAACCGCAGCAGCGGACGCAATTGTCAAGGACAAAAAAGTCAAAGAGAGCAAGCCCAAATACGCCATGACCGAAATCATGGATTTTGATGGTCAGCAAGTTCTCTTAGAAGAACGTACAGACAAAAAGTTTATCCAGGATTTATACATCGACGATTACAAATTTCCACACCCTTTTGTAGCCATGATTGGGACCGCTTTTGCGAATCACCACTCTATCGAGATTTATCCCGATGACATTTGGCTTTTGATTATGG
>Ga0310786_10001721_pt1 | contig 35078 bp, 64 predicted proteins | sample AusTroGonzalo_MG_FD_203881 | JGI IMG/M metagenome (GOLD analysis project Ga0310786, IMG submission 203881) | Bovine rumen microbial communities from tropical cattle in Woodstock, Queensland, Australia - Gonzalo_03 (v2) (version 2) | ecosystem: Host-associated > Mammals > Digestive system >... | reverse complement strand
CTTTTGCTGCGCCCGCATCAGGTTGTTGAGTGTCGGGTTTTGGTCTGGCATGTTACTGTGCCTGTTGCTTCCGTTGCTGGTATTGCTGGCGTTGCTGATCCCAGAGCTGCTGTTGCTGTGTGGCCTGCTGGTTCTTGCGCCACTGGAGATACTCCATATATTTCTTACGGGTAGCTTCCTGGGCAAGATCTGTCTTGGCATACTGCCCGAAGTTCAACCAGTCAAGAGGGTTATACCAGACAGGGCCATTTGCGTTGCGCGCCCTGGTGTAATTCTTCTGTGTTGTATAGGAGGCACCAGCACCAGCAAGTTCTTTCTCATGTTGTGCATTAACCGACTGGAGGGCCTGCTTCTGCAGACCCACCATACCGGCAATGAGAAGATTGGCTGCCTTGGTCATATCAGGCCTTCTCTTCCTTTTTATTCTCTTTAGCTTCACGCTCTTCGGAATCGCCGATAGAACGACCAACCGACTTCCACATATTGTATGGAGCCTTTCCTGGAACAAAATATTCACTCAGGGTTGGGCTGTTCGCATAAGCCTTTTGCTCCTCTTTGGTGCGACGCTTAGTGAACGCGGCAGAACCAGCGCCGATCAAATTAGCCAGAAGTGCAGCACCGCCACCAATAGAAGCTCCGATATTAAAACCCTTGCTAATCGAATCTGGGTTATTCTTCGGGAAGGCCCCGGCAACACCACCAAGAGTGCCACCGGCCAGAGTAGCTGCAAGCATATTCGTCCATGGACCGAAATTCATAGCAAGATAGTGCTTAGCACCGCCCTTGTCATCTTTAAGCTGACGTTTGAGCCTACGGTTGAAGCGATATGCACCAACGCCAAGATGATAATTAGGATCCTTATCCCAGGCCTTCTCATCGGCTTCAGTCGCTGGGTTATCAATAGAGCCGGCATGGCCACCAATAGCATTACCGACAGCACCAATATAAGGAAGCAAATTCCAGGCGAACATCGAACCAATCTCACCCTTGGGGCCTGCGGTTTTATTATGTGAGGCGTGCTTAGAGAGGACACCGGAAATCACAGCTTTAGCTTTGGCCCGCTTATTGGAAGCAACGATACCGCCAAGAACTCGGACAGCCTTATCCTGGTTAGCAACCTTCGTGAAAATCTTATCAGAAGTCTCTTTGTTCATTTGTTGTATTCCTTATATTGCATTAGCGATTGCCGAACGAGAATGTAGGCTTGGCCTTAGCCGGAGCAACGGTGTTCGCCTTGATAGCTTCGATAGCTTTAGAGAGCCATTCCTGTTGCTGGGGATCTTTAGCTGCCGCCATCTGCTGTTCCATAGCAGCGATCTGGGCCGCCGCATCTTCAGTTGAAAGCTTGCCGCCCGCAAACAGGTTACTGAGGAAGCCATCCAGTTTCTTCTTGAATTCAGCGTTCTCGAGTGCCTGACCTTCAGCAACGCGCTTTTCCCAGAGAGCCTTACCCGCATTGAGGTAGTTGACATTCTTGGGATCGGTGGTGGCCTTCAGCGCATCGCGTTCCGTGGTAGCCACAGCAAGATCAGCTTTATCAGCCTTAGCCTGCGCCTTCGCAGCTTCAAGGCTCTTATTAGCACCAGCGAGATCGCCCTTGAGCCCGCCAATGGTAGCTTTATCCTGTTCAGCCTTAGCTTTGGCAGCATCAATAGCCGCCTGCAGACGACCGCGTTCAGCGTTCCACTCACCCGCCTGCTGGTTGGCAGCTTCCGCATCCACAGCCGCCTGCGCCAGCTGGCCCTTGGCGTTAGCATCACTCATCAGCTTGTTGGCGCCCCACTGGCCGCCTTTATAGCCGCCGAAGCCACCAGCCGCAGACAGAGCAAGGCGCAGCGCCTGATTACGGCGAAGCCCAGGAACCATACCAGTCAGACCATATGTGCCGAGCGCACCGAGCGCACCAGTAGCAAGACCCGCCTTATTAGCATCGTTCTTCCACCAGTCCTGGATGCCTTCCCAAGCACCGTTAAGAGCGCTGCCGAAGTCGGCTTTCTTATTCATGGCACACGCAAGGGTGAAGTCCTTGACAGCCTGCTGACGTGCGATCTTGGTCAGCTTTTGTGCAACACAAACATTAGCGAGAAGTTCGGGCGCCTTGGAGTTGGAGGCGACCTTCATAAGCATTTTGTTTTTGGAGTCGTTCATATACATATCCTTATATTAGAAACTGACCGAGATCGGTTTGTTAAGTGCATCAGCGTCGTAGCTGGGTTGCTGTCTTGGAGTGGCGGGCTTGTCCTCTTTCGCTGCATCGATTGCAGCAAAGTAGTTGGACGCGTTTGTAGGCGCCATGGTGATCGGGCTTATTCCGCTCTTAGCCTTGGCATATTCTTTGAGAGCCTTCTTATAGGCCTTGTACTTGATATTGTTTTCATCGGAAGCACCGGCATAGGAATAAGCGCCAATCGCAGACGCCAGAAGGACAGCCGCAGACAGTGTACCAAACAGCTGCACAGTCTCAGGAATCAGAGCGACCTTCTCCTGAGCAGCCTCTTTCGTATAGATGGCGGAATCCTTCAGAGGCGCAGTGGCAGCTTCCGCACCTTCCATAGATTGGGAGCCCTTTGCGAGCTGCGCCCTGGCTGTAATAAGCTTCTTGACAGCCTGTTCCTTCTGGTCAATGGCTTTGTCGAGGCGCTTATTGCGGATCTTATCAAATACAGAATCCACTCCCTTATAGGTAAGTCCGGCAGCCAGAAGGAGCGTGCCGATCGGAATAGCAGTAGCTGTCAGGTTCTGGGCAGTGAAGTTACCGGGGCTGTAGATATCATACGGATTACTCTGCGCTGACGCAGCCTTCTTCTGCTCATCATCCTCACCGGAGAGATCGCCCGCAAAAGTTGTGGAGAGCTGACCGGCCATTCCTTTACCAGGTCGATCCACTTTATCGATGTCACCGAGGTCTTTCAGATGCTTGCTGAGTCTGTAACTGCCAACAAGACCCGCAGCAAGAAGCGCCATCGCACCACCTTTGGCAGTAAGGTGCGCGGTTGTCTTACCAGCTTCGCCTGGTATGAATTTCTGAACAGCATCTATCCACTTGGCTGGAACATAATCCTTGCCACCAGTCAAACCAGACGCAGGATTAAACAGAGAGACAACACTTCCATCTGGACCAGCGATAACGCGGGTGCCTATGCCTTTATTGGTGTCATTCATGTACTCTACAAACTGGTTCAAGCCAGCTTTAACTTTAGCACCAGCTGCCTCGGATTTTGATCTTGTCCACGCAGGAAACATAGAGGCTAGCAATGCAATGTAACCAGCGGATCCTGCGATTCTTGAACCGCCAATATTAGAGGCGAACCACTCCTTGCTTAGGGGGTTACCTTTTGTTGCGAGCAACTTAGCAGCGCCTCCGGTTGCCTTAAGAGGTACTGTTTTATACATGTCTGATCCAAACGCTTTGGCCAGCCATGCCAACTCTTTCGCATCAATCGCGGAGCCTTTTGGCCGCACTTTATTTGCATATGTCCATCTGGTGGCAAGCCTAGGAAGCCATGCCTGCCCTTTAGTACTGGCCATAAGCTTGTCGATCTTAGGCTGTTTTCTGCCAATGAGATTAAGCAGTGCTGTAAGCGCTTTAGATCCGGCAGCCTGTTTATTCATATCGTTCATCGTATTTCCTCTCTGAGGTACGCATACCTGGGTTTCAGCTCATAACGCAGCTCGTCGTAACGGAGCCACACCATGAACTTGCTCTTGGCAGCGTCATACTGTTTAAGTTCTTCGAGAATCTGGATCTCGTTGTTCTCCTGAAGCGCCAACAGGTCGTCATACAGTTTAATGGAATCTGCATCTTCCGGTGACATCCAGAAGATCTTCGACCTGGGGATGCGCTTCAAATCAAAAGCCCCGTCAATGAGCTCATCCTTCTCAATAGGCAGGGCGATGTCCTCGTCGGCAACACGGACTCCATTTATACGCCCCATGTTGTGGTACTCCCATGTCAGGTCTCCGTTGGAGATGATGGGATTGTCGTTCTGGTCACCCTGTGTGGGATCCAGCGACAGCTGTGCCTCCTCCGGGGAGATCACATGTCCGAAGTCGATCTCTCCTGCTGTCATGCGATCACCCTGGCGGGCTTAGGCGCCTGCTTGTTTTTGAAGGACTCGTACTCGGACTTAGTCTTGGCAGACAGATAGCCCAGGTCGGCTTTGAGACGCTCGTTCTCATATTCCTTCTGGATCGTATCGATGTCCTGCTTGTCATGGGCGTTCAGCTTAGCTGCCAGCCATCCGGCAGCTCCGCCGACGCCAGCACCCGCAGCCAGCAACATAACAGCAGCGTTTGTGCCGATGTCAGCCATACCGCTGATGCCTTTGCCGAACCATGTGAAGAAGTTGGCCTTCTTCTGCATTTGTTTCCATTCGTTATAGTTCATATGTGTTATTCCTTATTTGAAGATAGACGTTACCGCAGCGGCCCAAGTGCCTGCGTCTATAATGTTTCGTTTGGTCTCTTTGGAGAGCGGTACAACAGCCCCAAGTGCACTGGTAAACAGATGGGCGGTTGCATTAGCCAGCATTGTGTTTGCAGCAACACCGGTAACACCTTGCCATGTCAACTTGCTCTTTATCTTGCTGGCAGTGCTGTCATAGATATTACCAAGCGTCGGATTCACATACCCGGCTTTCTTGGCAGCATCGTTTATGATGGCCAGCCCCATGTTACGGACGTATGGGTCATCCTTGAGATGCGGATCATTGGAAAACATGTCTTTGGCAGCACCCGCGTTGATCACCTGGTGGAAATCGATATCGGGGACATAGCCGCCATAAGAGAACAGCTCATCTGCCTGCTTGCCCATAGAAGCAAACTTAGTGTAGCTGCTGGGATATCTGAAAGCAAGATAGCCGCCGCCAAGAAGCGCTGCCATAGCACTTGGGATGATCCATTTATAGCGCTTATCTGCAGCTATCTCTTCCATAGCGGCATCGTATTCGTCGTTTGTCATACCGGTCAGCTTCCTGATAGGATATCTGCCGAGGGAGCCACCTGTCTCAACAGCATTTCTCCATGCGCCATAACCAAGGCCGGCACCTACCAGTCCAAGACCTGCAGCCACACCAAGTGGAGACCCTGTTACCTTTCTAACAGGATCCAGTGCATTGGAGATGCTTTCTCTGGAAAAGTTAAATGCTTGTTTCTTCATCTGTAGCTATAAGGTATTTGGGCCATACGCGGATCATAAGAACCGCCGCCCTGGTTAATGATGATTGGCTGTTGCTGGTTGCTGCCACCAGCACTCAGAAGCAATCCGCCACCCAGCAAAAGACCTGCCACGGACAAATAGAACGACATCGGATTTGCTGCAAAGTTGGCTATGGAGTCGCTGGCGCCAATATGCTTCAGAAACATACCGGCAATCTGCGGGATCATCTGTATCGGGTTAGCTTTAACGTTATTCCACAGGCCCTTTACAAAGGAACCAGTAAGCTGATCCTTGGCTTTCTCCATAGCTGTATTTACAGCGCCTCCATTGGAACCAGCGCCACCTGCATTACCTTTAGCGGCCATTTCCTGATATTGCTTACCAATTCGCATAAAAGAATCCAAAGCAGCTGGACTTGCATTCTCAAGAGCTGTACCTATGCTATTAACAACATTGGGATTATTGGCAACATCATTAATATTCATCTTACTGACATCGCCATTCGTATCCTTGACCTGCTGTGCAAAAGCTCCGCCCTTTAGGACAAAGTCCATATAGGCGTCACGAGTAGCAGCATCCTGGATATTGTTAATGCGATCGTTGTTGAAAGCATTGGCGCCTATCACATGATTAGGATTAGCAGGAACTGTAGAGGGTTTGGTGCCTGTCAGATTATTGGATATGGCATCATTGACTGTATATGGTGTCTTATCGGTGTTGGCCTTGTTCCTGATTTCATTGTAGACATTCTGTCTACGCTGGTATTCAGCCTTGCTCCCAAAGCCCACACCCGGCAGATTGCTGCCAAGCAACTGGTCAGTAACCCAGCCAACAAAGTCAGCCTGTTTCTTGAAGTCAAGATAAGACATATTACTTGTTCCCTTGAATCAGATTCTTCCAGGAGTCATAGCTCAGGATATTACGGATCAGATTGCCGGTGCTTTCAAAGAAGTCTGGAGCCTTGGCCGGTGGAACCTTTGTATAGTCACGTTCCATGGAAGGAGTGATCTTAGGATCTGGCATCGTCGGCGGCGTAGCGGGAGTGGTAGTCTTGCCTGTGTTGGCAGGAGCAGCTGGCTTAGCCTTCGGGGGATTTGCGCCTTCCATGCGATATTCAGCTTTCACCCGGCTGTCATTTGGCCCGTATTTGCTGGCATTGATGCGCGCGGCTCTGGAAGCCATAGCGGTCTTGATGATATTGCAATCCATAGATGTATCCTTATATTAAATGTTGTGTTATCCCTGCGGTTGTTTGCTCTGAGCCACTGCGTCAGAGGCGACGTCCTGCTCCATCTGCTGCAGCATGCTCTTGACAAAGCTGTGCAGCTGCGGGTTAGTCGCTTTCAGATTAACAAGCTGGCTCCTTCTAACATTAGGCGGCGCGTTGTAGAGCTGCTGAGCCATATCCATCGCCTGCTGCCACTGCTGCTCCATTGTCCCTCCTTGTGCAGCGGACGCGCCACCGGCTGGCATACCCATAGGAGCTTCCGGACCAGCAGGAGCGCCAGGACCAGCAGGAGCACCTGCTCCGCCCATAGCACCCTGGATAGCCATCTGCGCCTGTCCAATACCCAGCGAACCAGCCGGAGGAATAACGCTGTTGACCATCTCTGCGCCAGCCTGCTGCTGTTGCATCTCCATCGCAGCTTCCTGTTCCTGCTTCTGTTCCTGCATGCGCTGGTCCAGGTCTTTGCTGTAGTCGATGCCGTAATCCTGGAGGACTTCTGTCTTGGAGATAACACCGCCCTGCATTAGCTGCAGCTTGACCTGCTTGTTCATGTCGTCTTCGATGAAGGAAGTGACGTCGAGATCAACGTTCATGTTCTCTACCTTCTCAACATCACAGACCTTTTGGCCGACCCACTTGGTGAACTTATGAAGCGACTTCGCATACATGACCCAGCTACGCTCAAATTGACGAGTACCCATTGAAGGTGCAACGACTTGGAACGATGCCTGGCGAAGCTCTGCCGGGATGTTCATATCGTTATAGAGCTCGCTCCCATACCACTCAAGCAGATCCGTAGGCGTGAGCGCTTTTGCCTCTCCGCCGATAAGACTGTAATTGACAGGCACCGGTGATACAATCCAGGACGTTGGATTTGACTTCACCTTCTTCAGAGCCGATGTAATAAAGCTGCGGAAAGACGCTCCACTCATCGGCATTCTGTTGGGGTCATCAACGCCGGCTTTAAGGTTAGATGCTTCCGGCGAGATAATGCGAGTGGGAGCTATATAATCGAACACAACCGCCTCATTGAACTTATCGAGCATCTGGAGGCTGATGATAGTATCGAAACAGTGGAGGAACAGGGGTGTTCCCCAACCTTTCAGGAGCTTGTCCATCTGCACCAGAGTCGTGGTCCGATCGTGGTAAAAGTGCTCTTTCGGAAACTCTATCAGGTTGTCTGTCAGGGCCGCTTCCATAAAAACACGAGGCGTTGTCTCGAGATAGACCTGGTCGCCGCGCTTGATAGCAGACTTGATGTGATCAGGCAGCTGGTAATAGAATCTATACTCCCCGGTTAGCTCATTATAGCTGATCCGCATATCCTGTGGGTTACGGAAAATAAAACGCAGCTTTCTACCATCCGCTGTCTGGGACGGGACATCTTTCACATCATACTTAACTTCTTTACCACAGCATGGGCATCTGCCTTTGAAGTCTTTTCCATCCCATTCGTAATCCCTGCCCTTCTGGAGCTGGGTCAATGCCATCTCCCACTTGCGGCAAGCAGGGCAAAGCAACATACGGGAGAACACACGCTCACAGCTGACAAAAGCATTACCCATGGCAGCCAGATCAATGCCAAATCGATTAGTGAGCTCCAGGATCTCGTATTTATCAGTAAGCAAAGACTTAAACGCAGCAATATCGTCGGAATCTGCACCTTCCTGGTTATCGCTCGGTGTGACGTTAACGCCTGAGATGAAGTAGCTTGTCACGCGTTGAATTGCCATGCGGTAACGAGCGCTCCGCTCATATAGCCACGATGCCCATATCAGCGTATCATAAATCGTACGCGGATAAAGTCGATTGCTTGCGGTTCGGAATGGATTTGATATAAGGCCTCTTGGACCGGAAAGGCTGTTAGGACCGAAGTAAGTACCTGCCATTAGTGTTCTCCTATTACATTTATATAAGGACGCGCGTAAGGCGTGATTTTATACCACAGTGTAAAAAGAAAAGTGGGTGCCACCTTATGGTAGCACCCCTCTTCTCATGCATCCTTAGGGACATGTTCATCGACCCACTTAAGGTAGTCCTCTCTGGACATGCTGGCGAAATGGTGTGTTGCCCTAAATCCCTTCTTGGCACAGAGCTTAGATATTCCGCTATCTGTTCTCTGCCTATTGGTAATAAGTGCAGTGGAAGTCATTCCGTATATCTTTGCAGCCGCTGCTGATGATGGGAACGGCAAAGCGTCCTCGATACAAAGAACCGGACGACCAACATAAGTAGCCTTAAGAACGCCTGCTGCCTTCGCAGCTTTAATGGCATCCTCCAAAGTCACCCGCTTCTGTTTAGCATCGAAGTCATTCATGAGATACTTAACATGGAACCCTTTACCATTATTCCAGCCATTCTTCTCACCAACCGGTTCGCCTGTACGACACGCCTGGCGCACAGTACCAACCTTAACACCAAGCTTCTCTGCCAATACCTTTGCTGATGGAAACGGTTCATCGAAGCCCTCGCATAACACGGCGTGCCCTTTCATAGCAGCTACAGCTCTGCATCCAGCTATAGTATGCGGTTTCGTGTTCGGATTGTGAATATTTCCTTTCGGATCACACCACCGAAGATTGCTTACGTCGTTATTATGTGGATTGCCATCTATATGGTCAACAACATTCTTTCCATCCGCTGGTGCAGGGAGGAAGTACATAGCTACAAGTCTATGTGAGAGTTGGTGTAAAGGAGCATAATCCAGTGTCTGCACGCTATATTCGTGATAGCCTGTCTTTCTTATCCTGGGTCTAAGAAACCAGCCTTTCTCGTTATTCCATACGCGGCCCTTATTGGATATCCAATACCTTGGATTAATGTTATCGTGTGAGATCTGACGCCACTCTTCACCCGGCTCTGCTGGCGCGTTACAGCTGTTTGCCGGTTGTGTTACATTAAGATCATCCATCGCTGACTTTCCTTTCATTGTTGCGTTCTTGGATGTTGAGCCCCTCCTCCATAGAGGGGCTCTTTTATTATGACCACTTTCCTGACCAGTGCAACCACTGTCGGCCAAGCGGATCCTTGCTCCCAAGCTTATAAAACTCTGGGATCTTGTTCAGGCACACCGTACTCAGCTGCTTGAACAACTCAAATGCCGTCATGGGCTTTTCATCAGTAGCCAGTTCATGTGTTGTATTCTGGTATGCGGCGATGTCAGCACCAGACAGGAAGATCCCATCCGGCTTCCAAATAAGGCGCCCCCACACATTCCTGCCAGCCAAGTACAGATAGCTCAGCTCGATATAATCCAGTATCGAATCATAACACCTGGCAAACATTGAGACCATGTCCACAAGATAGTCAGTATGCATGACCACAGTTGGCATCAGCTTCGTTTTGTCCTCATAAAAGAAGCACTTCTCTGTGATCTGGTCATCCTTGAACTTGAAAGTATAGACGACCAGGCACTTTCTTGGATAGGTGTCGACCTTTACATCAGATACATAGCAGTGGTTGCACAAGTCAAGTTTGCACCAATCTGCTTTCTTTTCGAACTCGACGGCGTCTTTCATTTTCTTGAAATGCAGCAAGATCGCCATTTGTATTGGTTTTGCTTTCATAAGAACCTCCTTTGGGTTGCTAGTTTGGTATCTGTATATAATGTAGCCGTATAATGGGTACTCTCTAAAAACGAGCCACCACTCAAGGCAGCCCGTTTGTTCAGTTGTGGCGCCCCGGTTAAGAGGGCACCTGATAGATCAACCTGCGATGTGCAACTCGATTAGCTGCTCGCCAACCTTTATCCAGATCGGCAGCTTGTAATAGGTCATGCGCGCTTTGCCTTTGGTGAAGGTATCTGCAGCGCCCAGTATCCCGTCTTCCAGATCATCTGCAATGGCAGCCTGCTTCCCATCCAATGCCCATGAGGTCATAGCTGAATAGTCGGCAAGCTGGGCTTCCAGATCGACGACCCAGCGGTTATTGGCTTTATAGATCTCCATATGCAGCCTGCAATCATCCGTCAGACGAATGGTGGCGCAATAGGAATCTTCCTCGCCCTGGACTGGTACAAGAGAAACAATACGAGGCATAATGACTCTCCTTTGTTATGGGTTATATTAGCCTTTTCCATTATATTATGGCCACCAAAAGCACTGATTATTAAGTAAATACAAACAAAAAGCCCAGCCCCTTGTAGGAGCCGGGCTCATACCCAAAATCCACTCGCTGTCAGAACTCTTCTACGAGCCGTTCCATATCCTGCAGGTGATCCTGCTCTGTTTCCAGATGGTCCTTGGCCAGCTTCTCGGTGGCATAGTCCCGCTTGTCGGGGTCCTGCTTTGCTACATACACCAGCAGATTCTCATACGCTTCTACCGCTTTCTTCTCGGCTTCATGCGCGATCTCTGCAGCCTTCTTGGGCTCGATCGTGTCAACATCCCAGTAGTAGCCGCAGTTCTCCTTGACAGCACTCAGCATGTCCTGGCAGTTATAACCCAGCTTGTACAGGCGGTCGAACACAGCTTCAAAGTGGCCGCGCTCATCTTCCGCATGCTGCTCGAACTCCTGCTTCACATCCATCCAGTTTTCACCGCGGATGTTCTTGGCGCCGGCGAAATAGGCGTAATAGGACACGATCTCGTCAGCCAGGATCTTACGCAGCATATCGATCACGGTATTGTCGGAGTCGTCGACGTCGGTATCGTCGGTTGCTTTCACTTCCTGCTGCTCGGTCTCGGTCTGCTGCTCTTCGGGTTCAGCGGCTTCTTCAGCCTTCTTGAAGAACTGCTCGCGCCAGTCAGTATAGCTCATGTTAGATCTCCTATGAGTTTTATTATATAATGTATATAGCATTAAAATAGCTGCAGTGTAAAAGAAAGCCCCGGTTGGTATGCCGGGGGGCTAAATTACTTGTTGCTGCGTCACTCGTCTTCCAAAGGATAATCCTCTGGACTTGGTGCATAGCTATCAAGCAATAGCAAAGTTATTTCGTCTACCATTAATTGGCTCCTTGTCTGTTAAGTCCAATAATATTATCATCTTTCCATACACTTTCATCCAGCACTTTCTGTATTGTGCGGATTTTAGTAGTGTATTGAATGACAACTTGCTCTGCTTGCTTGAATGTCTTTACTGCACCTGCTCTGTTATTAGATACAGGTTTACTCTGCAACGGCACGTGCAAGTTTCAATTCATAGTCAGACTTCAGCTGCTTCTTCAAAGCTGTTACAGCCTCCTTACGCGAGTCATACAATTGATCTGCACCGCACCAGGCAGTATCAAGATCAGTTCGCTTACTTCTAACATAGTAAGGCTTATTCTGGAAATCGCCACGATCATATTTCACTATCGTGACTTCGACAACCTTTCCAGGATCCTCGTAGAAACCCTTGGAAATGAACCACACGGTGTCACCGATTTTGTATTTGGTGTTCTCGGCCTTCATCAGTGCGACCACTCGATCCTGAGCAAGTTTCTTGCAATGCTCCAACTCTCCAATGTGCTCTTTCAAGCGTTCCTGCTCACGGTCGCATTCCTCAACGAGCTCCTGGTATGCTATGATCTTGTCTGTATACAGCTCATCGTCGCTGAACCACTTGTCATTCGGTATCGAGAACGGGCAAGGTTTAGCAATGCCATTAAAAGCCAACTCATCATGAACACCTGGAGTAGGATCCAACTTAACTTTGTAGCTGCTGTACCAGACATCTGGGTTGTGCTTGACTCGCGTGATGATTGCAGGGAATACACGGCCCCACTCCATATCCAGAATGAAGACCGCGTCGTTTACATGGAATTTGCTATCCATGAATTGATTCCTTTCTGTTGTTTTGGGTTATGTTGGGTGTTACGTCGGGGCTGATGTTAAAGCTCTTCTGATTCTTCTAGTATACGATCTGTCTTGTAGTTTGTTATCGCCAGGATCAGCTTATCCAGTATCAGATCCGCTTCCAGCTTATGGTCTTCCCATAAACATTCCCTGGCTTTCTGGGCTTGCTTTATGAATGCGTCAAGCTGCTCATAGAGTTTGTCGTCTTGCATTATCTCTCCTTATTTGCCCTCCTTGGCGTCCTGTTCCTGCAGGTCATGGACCGGCTGGCTGATCTCCAGCTTAAGGCCATGCTGTCCGAGCAGCACTGTCTGAACCAGCTTCACCGCATACAGATCAGTGCGCTGCATAGCAATCTCCTGCTCCATACGCGCGAACTTAGCAAGCCAGAACAGCATGAAGCCGCAGCTTATGATAACAGAACCGAGGATAGCGATAACGATTGTTTTGATGTTGTAGCTCATGGTGTCTCCTTACCTGTGATTATGTTTACACAGTAATCACCGGGTCAGAGCATCGAGCTGCTCACTTGTGTTTATTATGGCGTGCCAGATCGAAGCCGCCGGTGCTGTTGGCAGAAACCAGTTTGGGTTTGGTGCGGACATGTGCCTCTTTATTGAGGCTCTTCCATGTTTCATACAACGGGCTGATGAGCTTGTTGCTTTGCCAACCATAACGCCTTATATAGTTTTCCGACAGGCTTCTTTTATGTTTCATGGTATTGCCCATCTCGCCTCCTTACGCCGGAATTGGCGTCCAACCTGGATCGGGCATGCCGGCTTTGATCCATTTGTCCATGCCTGCTACTTCCCTGGCGCCATACCAGGAGTTGATCAGCTGGTATCCGGAATTCATGGGATAACCTGTTAGCGAGGAGTCGAGCTGCTTCATACCAGTAAACTCTTCTTCCCGGATGCCAGCAGCCGAAGCTGGCTTGCAGCGCCACCACAGGTATTGGCCTTTATACGGGAAATGGAACAACAGCAAGTACTCTGGCTGCAACGAGCCGATCAACTGGTGAATGTTGCTGAGCATGAAGTACACATTGTTGGAAGACGGAAGCTTACCCAGCTTGAAGAAGATACGAGTAGCTGTTCTGTCGCTGCCCTGCTCTATGCCGCCCTGCGTATGCAGCTTGAACAAGCCCTGATGATGCAGCGGCACCAGCAGCGACTCGAAGCTATCAGGCTGAAGCGGCGCCTCTGTTGTGATGCCAAGCACGCCTGTGGGTTCGGCGACTGGTTTCTTTTTGGTTTTCATGTTGTCTCCTTATTTGAGTTTGTTTGCTATTGTTTACAGACACAGGATGTAACTTTCATCCATAGAGAGGAAAGGCTTAGTCATAGTCGCTCATATAGCACATAAAAGAATCTGGACCATACCCGCTCTTTTTATCATGAGCCCAATCCAGATATTCTCTACGCTCTCTATCAGTGGCCTCACACAACATCTCTGTTTCGAGCTCTTCTTTATTTCTCTCAACCTCTTCTCGTAACTCCCTAATTTCTTTCCATTCGTTTTCTTCAAGATAAGCAATGAATTTCATATTCTGTCTTTGTTCTGCCTTGGAATAAGCAGGTTTTTGAATAGGCGGCATATAATCAATATGACACCCAGAGTCAATAAACAGCTTCCTGATTCTACGTGTAGTCGCTATACAAGTGGATTCTATCTCTTCGGACTCCAGCGTTGCCTTGTACTTGCGCCTCACAGCTGAATTACAATTGTTACAGCCGTAGAAGATCTCTATCTTATTGACATCAAGATAGAAACCCTTGTAGATCAAGGCATAAGCGCCACAGTTCGGACAGACTTTTTCGGCCCTCATAGCGAGTGGGGGCCATTTTTCGTTACGTTTATTCATTAGTAGTCCTCGTCATCGAAGTCCAGGCGATCACTGATCGGCGGGGTAAGTAGATAGTCTAGCGTGTAATAGCAATCTCTGAACCTAAAACCACAATCTGGACATTCGGCCCAACTCCAGACGCAATCAGAAGCTTCTTGCACTGGACCAAACTCAAGCCTTGTAGATCCGCACCTAGGACATGGTTGGTTCATTCTTTACCTCCTGTTCAAGGTTGAATGCATCTTCTGTCATGGATACCACAACTGGATGTTGGGGTGTTTATTCGGTTTGAAGTGCTCGCACTCTTTGACTTTAGACACTCTACTGCAGACTCGCTGACAATACGTCACTGTTATTGGGATCTCTATACCTGCTTTTGTTGTCCTATACACATTGCCATATGCCACTTTTTCGCATTGATGGCATATGGAACCTGGCATAAGATGTTTCCAGATAGTTGAGACCCGTTTGCGTAGTTTGCTTAGGAGCTTCATGTTATTTGCCCTCTCTGATCTTGAATGCGCTCATGTTGTCTCCTCAGCTAGCCTTCAGATACTCTTTGGGATAACTGTCCTTGTTTCGCCAGTGCTTTCTGGCTAGCTGCTTGCAGTGCCGTTGGAAAGCCGCAAGATCAGGCATGGTCGGGCCATTGTCGATCTCCTGCTTGTACAGCTGCCAGAGCTCATCGATTGGATTGAACCTGATGTAATAAGTGACGCCTTCCCACAGATTTTCTTTGGTTCCGCCGTCGCAGACAAGGACACCAGAGCACTTGAAGATATCACACATGAGATGCAAGCCCTGTTTATGCGCAAGCCTGTTAAGCTCGTGCTCATACCAGCATAGTTGCTTATCTCTGAGGACATCCATTACACGCGCCTCCAGCTCATATGGTTCTGCCTCCTGTTCCTCATAGAAGCCATATCCGAGGACCACCAAATACGTGGTGCTAAGTCCAAGCTTCTTGCACAGGGAATAAATCTTGCGTTTAGTCATGGCTCCTCCAGCCAGGTTGGTTTGGTTCCCCCTGTATATTTGACAGGTACTTTCATGTAACGAAGCTTCACAGCATAGTAGGGCCTGTAGAGATAGACCGCCTTAACCACTGTCAAATCCCTGATGATGGTTCTGCCTGGAATAGGCATGTCATCTATGCCAACATAGGTGAAGCGGGCTTTGTCGACATCAGGCTGATCGCGAAGGATGTTGATCCGGTCATAATAGTTCATGTAGAACAGCAGCTGCTTGAACTTTTCGCGCGAGGCATGCACTTTATGAAAGCGCATTGCGAACTCGTCGAAGACAGCTGATGCATAATGCATCGCCCAAATCCTGGTGTCTCTGTTGGACATCTCATCCACGATCGGGTGATTGAACCGCTTGTAGGGGAGCTCGTCCAGATTATGTGCAAAGTGCTGAGCATACCAGGACGACAGGCACATGGTGACTTCCCTGCAAATGACCCTGACATGGGCGTCGCACAGCCATTGAGCTGACTGTGCGGGCGATGCGTCCAGTACGAACATCTGCATAGTTACTCCATACTCCTTTCCAGCACAGCCTTCAGCCCATTGAGCTCACTGAGCCTGGTATTGTTGAAACGAAGGTCATCCTCGATCGCTGCCATGAGCTCTTCATTCTCATGCTCATAATAGTGGATGGCCTCATCCAGCTCCTTGTGCATGGCCTGCTGTGCTTCTTCCTTTGTCAGGAAGACTTTGTCAATGGATGTCAGGATGAGTGGATTATCGGTGATCCTGCATAAACGGATCAAACCCGACGATAGATCAGGACCCACATAGACATAGCAGTGCAACGGTGTGAATGCCTCTGTATCACAGCATAAACCGTACATGCCGATCTTGTAGGTCCAAACCCAGTCGTTCTTCTTTAGCTTCCGGGCTTGCTGTTTGGTCATGTTGTCTCCTTATTTGTGTTTGTTAGGCTCTGATCAGATTACTCAGTGTGATCCTTGCACCGCTGATAATCCGCCCATGCATCACAGCCCCGTTTGAATGAAAATAACCTCATGTCGTCTTCTTTCCATATAGAGAGTCATAAGCCTCTCCTGTTCCGCCTGATGCTCAATGATATTCTTTCTGGCATTGTTGATTATGTCCAACTCCTTAGAGATCTTCTCATTGAGCAACGCGATTTCGTTCAAGAGAGTTTCCTCCTCGGTATCAAACATGAGACGATTGGGCACACACTGGTGCTGCATCCACTCAGGTTCAATACCGAGGATTACGACAAAGGACCAGTCAGGCGCATAAGGACTTGGAACGCGAATATCGCACTGGCGAATCGCTCCTTTCCAAAATATCCATTTTCGATCACTCATGTTGCCTCCTCATCCAGCTGTTTCAGTCTAGAGCGAATGTTATCGTTGTGCTGTTGCAGCCTTTCGATATCACTCTGGTTGGCGGCTAGACGTTCAGACAGCTCCTTGATTTCCTTCTGCCGCACTTCCTGGCGTGCTTTTCTATATGGCTCATCAGCGATTATTGCAGGAAGTTTGTGCTTATCCCTGAAATCAATGACCCTTAACAGAGCTTCAGATATAAATCTATCAGCGATCTCCATCTGATCCTTGCTGTTCAGGAATAACGCAACATCAGCTTTATGCTGCGCACTACCGACTTCACAGATAACCGCTCTGGTGAGCGCATCAAGTTCCTGTTTTGAAACGTTCATGTTGTCTCCTTGGTTGTCAGTTGGTGAATGTTATTGTTTGCCTTAGAGATCCACTCACGTCGGTCAGCAATCGCTTTCAGGCTCGCCTGGATACCCTGATCCCAGATGTCAATATGCCATGCTATATGGTGGATCAACGCTGAGACAGCATCCTGTTTGGTTCGATACAGCTCATACTCACCCTTGATTATATGCAGCTCGTTTTCTAGTTCAACCTTGCAGACTGGACCCGCATAATCCCTGGGATAAGCAAGAACTATGCATTCACCAACATGTGGCTTAAAGTTACATGCGGACCACGAATAATAAAAGACTCTTTGGCCTTTTTTGAATTTGTGTCTGGCCATTTTGTAATACCCTTTCTGGTGTTACTCGTGAATCTTTATTTCGATAGGCACTGCCTTATAACGAACTGTGAAGTCACAAGCACATTCCAGACAGGCATCGTGCGTCTGCACGAAGACCAGCCCATACAGGGTCTTGCTCATTTGGGTGCCTTTCATTGGTTGTTTGGTTGTTCGGGTGTCTCCTTTGGAGTTTGTGCGGCAGGCTGGATAACAGTGCGGACACTGTCTTTGGTAAGCTCAAGTGTTGTATATCCGTGCTCTGTAAACCATTTGGCCACAAGGTGCCTATGACAGAACATGCTGGGGATCTCATAACAGAGCAGGCAGATGTCCTTGTTGTCAGACAGCCTCATGAGCTCAGACACAACATTGGAAAAATTCAGCTTGTCAAGACGTTCAGCATTGAACCTCGCGGTGTAGATGCCGTCGTCATGGTGCTGGTACTTCCATTTGCTGTATATGTCCCATGATGGAGCGAGCTTTTTGTACTCCAAACCTTTCCACCATTTAGGTGATCTTCCGGCTATGCTGACTGGAACGATGTCGGATGGGATATTCCGTACATTTCCAAAGTATGATGTCCAGAATCTCATCTTGCCTCCTCAGTCGAGTCCCGATGTGCAGTTCTTCTCGAACTCGTCGATGTAACCATTGCGATGTTCTTCCTTACCGCATTTGGTGCATCTGTATACGTCGTAGACTTCCCTGGCATCAGGGCTGAGCCCGGTGGAGTCTCTGCCAACGTACTGGAACGAGTGCTTGCATGCCCCGCTTCCGACTTTGTTGCGTTCGAATTTATCGCACTGCTTCTGCCAGAGACGCTCCATGTGCTTGACTCGACGTAACTCAGCATTTGCATTGGAGAGCTCTTGTTTTGCTTCCTCGACACACTCTTCTGCAGTCTGCTGCTCATGCCGTAACTGGAGTTTGACATAATCGGATAATGACTCAAAAGAATCGAAAATATCGTCCTCATCACGCATATCGTAACAATCTCCGTTGGAGAGTGTGACTTCATACTCGTTTCCACAGAGACCTGTAGCACGCTTGGTGATACTGCCAATAAGAACTTCAAATGAGCAGTCATCCCACTCGAAGTCGGGGTCCAGCAGCATAAACACCTGCTGACCCTTTTTGAATCTATACATATGGATTACTCCTGGTGTTGTGTGTTATAGTCCGCCCATGCCTCTTCAGGCGTGTCGAACAGTTTGTTTTGCGGTACGAAGCTTGTGCAGTCGTTGTCATTCAACACCTGCACCGTGCCGTTGCGTTCATGCCTGACCACTGTGCTGCGTTTCAGGACAGGTTCAATCCTGGTTGGATACAGAAGACAGCGTTCGAGCGAGTGCGTGGCGATCCAGTATTTGACTTGATGGTTAATCATTCGTGCGACTCCTGTTGTTTCTTTCTGGTGCTCGTCTTTGGTCTCTCTGGAACCCATATGGAGCAACGTGCCTCCCTCGGGAATACAGCCTTTTGGGCCTCACAGTAGATGCAGCCCTTATCAGCCAGTCCAACTCTACGGGAGCGCCGGCCGCAGTTGCCACAAATATGGCTCTTGTTCCAAGTTGCTTCCCGTTCCTCCTTGTGATGCTCAGCGGTTGCCTTTGTGATAGCCATCCACAGTGCATCCCTGTCTTCTTGCAAGCTGCAAAGAGCGGATGGGCTTTTGTCAGCAAGGTCATGCACAAGGATAGCCAGCGAGATGAGCAACTTGTCGCGTGTTTTATCTGTCATTCTGCCTCCTGGGCGTATTGTCTGGAAAGGTTGATTGATTGTTCATGCTTCCTGGTGATCTCTTCCTGAAGATGCTTTATCTTTCGTTCGCGCTCCGCTATGGAGATCTCCAGCTCGATGATAGCCGCTTTCAGAGCAGCCTTCTTTGTTGGATAAAGCTTGGCCGCCCTGATATAACGGGGCGACTTCCATCCTGGCGGGCATTGTATGATCTGCACCCAGACGAAGTCCTGGTAGATAGGCTCAAGCGGTTGCAGCACTTCGACTTCCAGGGCTCCGTCATAGGAAGGCATCATCCACAGATGGTCCCCGGGTTTGCATTCAGCTGCTTTCATAACTCCTCCACGGGTTGTGTTTCATAGAAGTCCTCGGCTTGCAGCTGCAACTTGGTACGCAGATCCTTCACATAGTGCTGAATGACACTGCCTGGTGATCTCCATATATCATGGAAATATTCCCTTGTTCTGTGTCTGCGCCCGCCGTACGACCACTCGACAGTGCAACTAAGCGGTGACAGCACCTGCATGATCCATCCCTGGCAAAGCACATGGTGCCCACCAAGCACCTTAACTGCATAGACCGGATCCATGAAGTCGTCGGTTATAGCAAAGTGCTTCTTCATGCTTCATACTCCAGGTTGACATTGTTGTCGCCGGGGAGCTGCAGCTGATCGGGCTTGCCGGACCAGCAGAACAGCTTGGCTGTGCCTTTGTTGACACGATCGCATCCTGTGAATGCGTGGTTGCGGTACTGTATGACTTCCGCTGTATCGAAGCCCCAGTCTACGATGATTCCTTCCTGGCAGTAAGACCTGCAGAAAGTGATTGTGGTTATGGTCCTGCCGCAGTTGCCGCATTCCTGGACTACTACATCGACATCGGTGTCAGCATCCAAGTGCTTGCGGGCTGCCCAGCATCCCTTTCCTTCCTTGAACAGCTTCATGTGGGTTTCTCCTATTCAGGTTGTTATAACTGCCTAAGCGGCAGCAAGATTCATGGGTTTCTGCGAGATGAAAACAAAAAGGCGCCCCTGCCGAAGCAGAGACGCCCCACCCAAAAGGAGAAAACAGAACTCGGGAAACCCACAAACCGAGCTCGTCTTAGCCTTAGGGTAAAACTATACTTGTGTAGAAACTATTAAGCCAGCCTATGACAGCCTTCGGCCAGCAGGCACGCGAGCAGGAACAGGATGCACATAACAGACAGCAGCTTGATGATCGTTTTCATGTCGGGGCTCATGTCGCAGCCTCCTTATAATAGGACCAGTTGCGGCCTTTCAGTGTCATGGTTGTCCAATTGAGCTGACCTGTGTAAGTGGAGATGAGCTGCTGCACCTGATGCATGTGCTCCGCAGGGCTGTCAGATACTTCGAACGGTTCGATTCGCAGGTCTGCACAGTACATAGCCTTTCTACCTGTTCCTCCCATGGTGCGCAGCTTGTTAGCTCTATGGAAGATCATATCAAGCGCTGTCATATCCGGGAAAGCATCCTGCAGCTTCCAGATCACAGGCTTGATGTCCGCAAAGTCAGGCCATGTCGAAAGCGTGTGAGCAACAACACCATACGGGCTGTCCTCTGCAACAGTAACAGGATCCAGCCAGTCTGCTGTGTTCAGGATATCCTTGAATGCCTCCTTACTGATCTGTTCAGATGATTTCAGACCAATAAGAAACTGCCAGTTCTTACTCTCCGTTGCCATTGCTGCCTCCCTGGATAGCTTTGATCAAACGATTGAACTGTTCCTCGTCCAGCCTGTAGACATGGATGTTGTCTGGCGGAAGCTTGCCTGCAGCCTGGGCTTCCAACTTCTGCATTTCATGTTTGCGTTCCTCGTACCGACATCCACCGTAGATCAGCGGGATCAGCGGCAGCACGACAAACACGCCGAAAACAACGATGGTATCAAGAGTGCGCTCACTCATTTCCAATGTCCTCCAGCTGCTTCAGCATCTCGTCGCAGACGGACTCAGGCAGCGCATGTTCCTGTTTATGTTTGGTAATCGTCTTGTAGACTGCCAGCCTGCTGATACCTAAAAGGTAGCGCCGTTCTTCCAGCAGATCCTTCACACTGGTCTCGCCAGCTATTACAGCCAACAAGTCCTTAATGACTTGTTCCTGGCTATGAAGCTGACGAATGTTGTGCCTGACATCCAGAGCGATAAGGTCCTGCTCCGGTGTCATGCCGAAACGCTCCAGCAGTTCGCTGCGGGCCGTCTCGATTGTGGGTTGCTCGGACATTTGTTCCTCCTTAGTTGTGGGTTTAAGGTCCTCATACTATTATGCCATCAAAGAGGGCACAAAAAAGGCCCGCCGAAGCAGGCCTTTGCAGCATAAAGAAAAGATCAGCTGGCGATGCCGCACATGCCCTTCAGGAACACGTTCTCCGGGATGGAGAAGATGTGCTCTTCAGTTTCTTCATGGTGCTTGCCCTTGCCGGCATAATAGCCCTTGCTGTCCTGCCAGCGCAGCTTGACAACCATGCGTGAAGAGGCGTCCATCAGGTTGTCGGAGCCTGCAATGCGGTATACAGTGCCTGCGGTCATGCGCTCTGCAAGCTCACGGGGGACAGCCAGCCTGCGGCAGCGTTCCAGTGCGCCTGCGCTGATAGTGAGATCGATCGGACCCGCTTTGTAGACCAGGTCGTCTTCCGTTGCTTTCAGGCGCAGCTTCATCAGAAGCGGAGTGTGACGCTTATCAGCGAGCTGTTTCTGCTCCTTGTAGGAACGTCCTTTTTCGTACCAGAGTGTTTTCATTTACTGTCATGAGCTGATGCTCTTCCTGCTTCTACGAATCATCTATTGATGTTCTCCACAGGCTCTTCGGCAGTGACACTGCCTGTCGTTAAGTTTCTGCTTAAGGGTGAGATATACTTATAGTAGTATAAAGAAAGCGGACACCTGTTATTCGCAGGCACCATCCTTGGTGGTTGGCACCTTTATGGCGCCGTGTTCTGTTAAGTAATCTTGCAGCGCATCGAATCCGACTCCTTCGTCCATCAGCGATTCCAGCGCTTCAATGTCAAAGCCTTCCGGCAGGTCATACCGGATAGCTCCCTGGGTCATGTATTCCATCGTGCGCTTAGGCGGCTGCAGCCAGCCCATCAGCACGGAAGCAGGAAACACATACACCTGCTCATATTTATATGGCACAGTGGGGTCCGTGTTGAACAGGTCGTCCGATGCATCGTCGACGCCTGCCTTGAACATAAAAGAAGGATTCGGATGACACGCCCCCTTGAAAGGAACTGACGCATAGCTGTAAAGCTTGCCCGCTGTCATCTTAGCCTTGATCCTGTCGTCCAGATAAACCAGCTGCATCGTGTCGAACATCTCTTTCACAGGCGCCACGAAATCGAGCACACCCAGCTCGTCGCTGACCAGTGTAAACTCAACGATCTCGTTGCCATGCCGCTGAATCTCTTTGTCCAGGTTAGATTTGGCCTTGGTCTTGCGTCCCATCCTCAGTCCTCCGACTTCATCAGCACCTGAAGGATTACATCCTTCACCAGCTCGCTGACACTCATGGTGCAGGGCACGCCGTTCTGGGCGACTGTGATGAAAGCTTCTTCCGGATACTCCTGCGACATCAGAATGGCGTCGTTCTCACCCTCTGACCGCGGATAGACGTCGATGTAAGGATCCTTCGGAGGAGCCTGCTTGTGCACCTTCAGGACGATTGTCTTGAAAGTCTCTGGGTCCGTCTCATAGCGGATAACAGGTGAATCGGTGTAAACTTCATTGTTCTTTTTAGCCATGTGGCCTCCTTTGGGTTGTGGATTGGATGTTACTATTAAAGTAGCACAACAAGGAGGATGCTATGCTTGAGACTTATTACCAGGGAACAGTGGAATTCTACAGGCAGCTGTGGATACTCTTCGGCGCACTGGAGGAAGAAGAATGATACTGTTCTCACATCCTGGAAAGATAGGCGACCTGCTGTATTCGCTGCATTACTGCACCGAGTATGCTGCTGCACATGGCTGGAGCTGCTTCGATTTCAATATCCTGACAGGAGTGGCGCCTATACAGATCAACCCTAAATGGAATGACCCGAAGCCGCTCCTCAGTGAGAAGGATGGAGAGTTCATCAAGCCGTTGCTGGAAGCACAGTCTTATATCAATGTTGTTACAGTGAACGGAACGGATAAGGGGATAGAGCTATCGAAATACATGTGCTGCTCGCTGAATCAGCTTGGCGGAGACATCAGGGACTATTATTACCAGGTGGACGGCAACATGTATCCGCGTGAGTTCTGGAAGCAGCTTATCTATGTTGACAGGGATGCCAAGTACAGCGAATATCGAGATTATATTGTCGTAGGTAGGACTGGCAGATACGGCAATGTGCTGATCGATTGGAAAGCGCTGGCTGGTTACGCGGACAGGATGGTCTTCCTTGGGACAGAAGAGGAACATGAACTGTTCAGGAAAGAGTGTTTCGATGTCAGTGGGATGATCCCCTGGGATGGCGACAGCTTGCTCGACTGCGCCAAGTTTATGATGAGCTGCCGCGGCTATATAGGCGGACAGAGCGGGATCTATGCACTGGCTGAGATGATGAAGATACCACGAATACTGCTGACGCCTGACTGGATGATACCGGAAGGAGTGCAGCCGGTGGAAGGCAGGATACAGGCAGCACCAGGGCCTAAAAACGTGAATCCGCTGGGAGGCGAGTGCGCTACAGCTAACAGGACAGATAGGCTGATAGCAGCGCTTGAGACAATGCTGGCATAAGAAAAAGCCCGGAACCGCAAGGAACCGGGCTTTATTATATTGTAAAAGAAAGATTACTCTTCAGAGGCTTCGGCTGCCAACTGCTCCGCATATCTCGACCAACAATACCACCACCAAGCCGGGGAATGCAGACCAACATCGTCTTTGTCTGCCCAGTGGTTGCACTCTTTGTCACAACCCTCCCACTCAGCAACCAGCATAAGAGCCTGCATGATTTGGGTTGGATCGGTCAGTGTAGCCGCATAAGCCTGCAGTTCGGAGATCTCATCGATCCCTCCTGTAAAGTCTGGGTTCCCGATAAACTGTCCGATCTTGTTACAGCAGGCGACAAACTTGTCACATGCAGTATTAAGAAGATCCCAGTGAGTAGGCTCCCCGTCCTCTTCAATCTCGCCACCCAGGCTTTCAAACCGCTCTTCCGTGACAGGAGAAATCATACTCCCATCTTCGAGCTTCAGAGGGTTGGGCAGCCGGTCGTAAGTTTCTCCGTTCCATATGTAATGTTTCATATAAGCTCCTTATGTCGGTGTAGATGTTATTTGATAGTCTTACAGTAAAAGGGAAAGCGGTAAACACAGATTGTGAAGATACGCGCGCATCCATATATACTGTATGTTACGCTTTACCTAAGCGTTCTGATAAATGCATATAGCATACTAAACCTAAGGAGCTTTTTCATGAGCCAGGCAGATGTTGACCTCAAAGGCAATCATAATTTTATAATCCTAAAAGATCTGAATGATGCTATCGCCGTACCACGCACTAATCTAGCGGCGGTAGATATGACAGCGGCAAACGGCATCGCCGTATCAGGAAACACGCTCTCCATTGATCTTGCATCTCCGGCAGACGTTGCGGTCGGTGTGACCGGCAAACTCATAAACGCCTACACATTGAAGAACGTCTTGAGTTCCTACCTGCTGTACATAACAGTGGATGTTTCTCCTGCATCGGATGATGTGGTTATGCCCTAACACGAGCACGCCTTAGAGACTACTACAAACCAACAATATAAAAGGTATATATTAATATGGCTGATCTTAAAGTTAAACTCCAAAACAGCAATGGCGATAACCTGTATCCGCAAGCTTCTGTTGACAATCTCGTCGCAAGCGCTGGTGGGGCATCTGTAAGCGTTGCTGTTCTTGACAGCACAGGTAAGGTTCCAGCGTCCATGATCCCCAGCCAGACTGTCACTGTTCCTATTGCGAATTCAACGACAGTCGGCGGTGTGACACTCGATGGCACTGTGTTTACGACTTCGGGTACCAGCGGGACGCTTGTTGCCGGCGCCATAACAGCGACTTCTTGGGGCGGACTGCAGACAACCGAGACCAAGCTTGTTACAGGCGGTAAGATGAAAACCCTGGTCGATAATGCGATCACATCCGGCACCAGCACATTCATCTCCGGCGTTACAGCGGGAACAGGCATCGAAGTTGATGCAAGTGGCACTACTGTAAGTCTTGATGCCACCAACAACTACGACCTCAAATATGTCCTTCTCTGATAAACCATAGGAGAAATTACCATGGCCAATGGTGCTATAAAACTTCAGAACAGCACAGGAGCGGATCTTTATCCGATTACTTCTATTGACAACATCATCGTCTCGTCCGGTACTACAACAAGCGCAAAGCGTACCAGTATACGGGCAAAGTCATCCGCCAGCGACGTCTATTTTCCAACAGAACGTGCGGTCTCGCTGGTGTCTTCTTCGTTAGCGGCCTCAATAGCTACAAAGCAAAGCACGTTATCAGCTGGATTTGGGATTGCGTTGAATGGTGCTACTGTATCGCTCGCAAGAACCAGACCGATTACGACAGTTCCGGCAGCAAGCTCGACGGTTACGCTTGAACCGGGTGAGGCGTATGTGATTGATGCAACGACCACAAGCAAGACGCTGAATCTCGGCACTGTTCCGTCTGGTAATTTCGGGCTGGAGTCGCACATCGAACTGTTCGTTGCCAATGCCGGATATATTCATGTTGGTTCGAACGTCACGCTTGTCGATCAGCTTGAACCTGATGCCGTTAATAACTGTACCGTGCGATTCCATGATGGCCACGCCATTATCAGTGTTGAAGACCATGTAGAAGCGTATATGGTAAACGATACCGGAACAGGCTCTGCGACTTCGGGAACACTTGCGTATGGCTTGAAGCAGACGGCAGTTGCAAGCTCCTATATCGGATTCCGTTCAGAGCTCAATACAAGCTCTGTTCCGACTGGTGGTGCTACGGCTACTGTTGCGAAACATATTGTTGGAAATGGCATGGATGTTGGACCGACCATTACCGGAAATCTCATCGTCAGTAGCGGGGCAACCCTTCGTGATGTTAAGTTGTCTGGCGTTACCGTGATGAGCGGAACAGCAAGCTTGACAAACGTCTACATCCCATCCGGCGCGACTGTTGCAGCCAATACCGGAGCAACAATTAAACCGGAAAAAGTTGTTGTTGACGGAACACTGTTTGGTAATGTTTCTCTGACGAGATACGCAAGCTCATATATTTCCGGCTCCGGCACGGTTGATTTTGGCGGATCAGCGTATATCAACAACGATTATGACACATACGGAACTTTTACCGGGGTCACCTTTTCGGGCGGTTCGGGAGCATCATACAAGGGAGCGTTCTACCTCCCAACACGGAACAGATTTGTTTTCAGCGGTTGTTCTTTCGAGAATAATGCTGGTTATTTCGGGTGCATTTGCGCCGACAATATGACCAGTCTTAACGTTACTGGTTGTACGTTCTCTGGCACGTCTGTTTCGTATCGCGGTGGTGATATAGCGATTGGAGTCGGCTCAAACTACAATATTTCGAACTGCACGTTCGAAACCGTTTTCACGAATGCGGAGAAAGCAAATATTTCATTCCGAAACAACGGAACAGTGTCGATTGCCGGATGTATTTTTAAGAGCGAAAATAGAAATATTTCGTTCCATACAAGCGCAACGACAGCAACGGTCATACTGAGCGGTTCCAATACGTTCAGCGGGGCAATCGCCCAAGTATCAACCGCATCTGGCTCTCTTGATATCACCCCCGGCGCGATTCTCGATTTAACTGGCAATACCAACGCCACGACAATCAATCCAGGTGGTAGCATCACATTTGAAAGCGGCGGGGCGACAGTGCTCTATAGCTCAGGCACGGTGCACGGCTCGTACAGCATGGACAACGTTGTACTTCCTGCCGGAGCGAAGCTGACGAATACTGCGGTGGTGGCTTTGGATGGAACAACTATTGTTGTTTCGTCCGGTACGACTGCAAGTGCAAGCGGGTGCGTTTTTTCAGGAGGTAGTGCGACCACGGGCGGTGGCTTAACAACGTACATTGCAAGTTATTTGTCCGGCGTGACATTCTTGAATTGCAGTGCGACCTCGTGGGGTGGCGGTGCTGCTCTTAGGGCAGATGGTACACTTGAAGATTGTATTTTTTCCGGTTGTACCGCTCCTCAAGGTGGAGGGGTAATGATTAACGCAGGTAATGTCACACTCAAAAATTGCGTATTCCGTGATTGCTATGCTGTACAATTTGGAAGAGCATTTGCCACCAGTGATGGTGGGAGCGCAAAGACCGTCATCCTTGATGGGGGTGATTTTGGAGACGTTCAAACGGTATACTATGCCTTCCACAACTCCAACTCGAAACTTATCCTTAAAGGGGCAATCAAAACAATTGCTTCCATCAAAAAATTATCCAACAATTATACTGGAACCCTTAATATTGAATCCGGCACAGTTCTGGATTTAACCAACAACACGAGTGCCTGGCCTATTGACGCGAATGGAGATCGCATAATAGTTGCGAACGGCGGCTGTCAGGTCATCACCTCGGCAGGCGCGACCGTCTCCATTACGGGCGGAACGTACACGAAAATCAACAACGATGGAACGACAGCATAAGGAGGACACAACATGAAACATTACACGATTGACAATATCACGACCGACTATCTGCCTGACCCCTGCAAAGGGGTCTCACCCATGACCTAAGAACTGAAGAGATAAGATGAAAAAGATTATTACAACACTGTTGTTGACATGCGCTATGGCCGCATCTGCTGCGACTGTATATGATGTCTATGAGACGCCCTATACGAATGCCTACAACGAAGGCACTGCTGGCAGTTATTGGATAGTTCGCATTAAAGAAGCTGGCTCCTTGTGGATTACAGACTTCTTCAACAACACTGGTTCTGGCACACAGTCAGAACTTCTCACATCCCCTACCTATGGTTTGACTGAATATGGCTATAAGGATGCTGACGGCATCCACTCCTGGTCGTTCACCGATGAAAGCCGTATCTCCCAGGGCGACTCCTATAAATACAATCTGTATAAGGGAGAGAACGCTGATGTGATGTATCGCAACAAATATTATCTGGGTGACTTCACAGAAGGGCAGGAGATCGAGATCTATCTTGGTGATGGCACGAATGGTGTTGCATCCAATACACCTGCTGGCTATCATCTTAGCACTTTCAATAAGCGCACTGATGCATTGACTCCTACTATGGACGTCGGACAGCTGTTCTTGCCCGGTGGCTCGCAGATAAACTTTGGTATTATAGCTGCTGGTTCTGGTCCATCAGGTGGAGACCAGGTAATGGGATCTCCGCTTCCTTCCAAAGGACTAACGCTTATTGTCGCACTCTTTACAGGCTTAGCCATCTTCGGCTTCTATAAGAGCCGCAATAAACCGTGCGATGAAGAGTGGCTGTACTGATTCTCTACTGAAGCATAAAAAGAAGCCCTGATCTTAGTGACCAGGGCTTTTCTTTTAGGCTTCGCCTCTTCATACGTCATCTCGCTCTCCTTCTAACATACTGGAATATCTCCTGCAGTCGACAACTAATAAAGACGGAACAACCGCCTAAACAATCAGCCAAACGCTAAAAGAAAGCAGTCGGTCTCCAGCCGGCTGCTTTTTATTTTTCAAACTGCGCGTGCACCCACTGACGCAACGCATCCGCTACACCTGCGTGCCATATATCCCGCAATGCCATAGGCTCGTCTTCCGGCAAGCCCCGGCCTGACTGATATCCTGGCACGCGATCCACCATCCTGTTGATCTCCCACATGATAGTATTCTCAGCGGCACACATCCATGCGAGCACCCCGGTCTCAACGTTCATAATCACGATGTCCATGAACGGCCTGCCTGGCTCCCGCTGTCCACTCCAGACGAATCGCTGCACATACGGATCGGGCGCCATCGCGCTCAATGCCTCAGCGTATCGCATGAAAAGTGCCTCCTGAGATAAGCCAGCATCTCGCTATAGGAACCTCGCTGCCAGGTGTCCAGCTCCAGCAGATTAGGCTGCAGGCCGTAGACAGACCCCCAGCAGACAGCTATTGTGTCGTGCTCCAACAACGCAGCGTCCAGCTCCTCTTTCAGGTCATCGCCCGGCTGAAGAACCAACAGCTTGCCGATCTCCAGATCCGGATCAACCAGATGCACCAGCATCTCATTGAAACTGTTTGGAAGCTTCAGCGTGATGCACCACAGCCACTGCCTTTCATAGAGATCGCCATTGCCCAGTGCAGCTGCTTCATAATAGTTCATAGGAACTGCCTCCCTACAACATAGCTTACAAGCTGCTGCACGCTTCCTGCTAACCAATTGTCAGCACCACGATGGATATCCGACATAGTGACCAGGTCGCTATAACTGTTGTAGTTGTTAAGTTCATTCAGAACCGCATCCGCGGATGTCTCTTTTCCCTTAATCACATACAGCGGGCGGAATCCATTATAGCCCGGGTTGACTACAATAATCACCCACGCCCTGTCAGCAACAACATAGTAGTAATGAAGACGCCATGCATAGCCACACTGGTATGGATCGACAGCGCATGCCTTGATCGCTTCTTCATACGTCATAGGAACAGCCTCCTGGTCCAGGCTAATAGCTCGTCTGCGTCGCCGCTTGCCCAATCGTCACCTGACCTGTCTGTAAGCGAGTAGTCCCATAACAGATCGCTCTCATGCGGAACCTCGGCGATATACTGTACATATGTGTTGGCTGTGCAGCTGAACATCGTGGACTTGAAGTCCGACGTTCTGACAACGAAGACATGCTTCCTGGCCCGATAGTCCAGCCCTCCAACATGTTTCCACACCCAGAAGTTGTCGTACAGGCCACCTTTGGATAAAGCTTCTTCAAAGGTCATTGCAAGGCCCTCTGTCTTATATAGTGGATAACGTCCTGCACCGTGCCTATATGCCACGCCCTGTCAGGTTCCACATAGGCAGGAGCATCCAGGACACACACGCACCACGGATTTCGCCGCAGATGGGCTTGCACCTCATCAGCATCAACATCAGGCCCAACATCCCAGAGCTGGCAAAGACAGACACCGCTACCGTCCACTATGACGAACAGTATGCCCCGTACATCGCTGCCGTACTTGGGGTATGCATCGAGCCACAGATACTCCTGGTCAAACGGTGCACAACCATATAAGTTAATAGCTTCATCGAATGTCATCTTCTGATTCGCTCCTTGTCAAGGTATGCAACCAGCTGCTGCCAGCTGCCTGCATGCCAGTTGTTCTGTTGCTTTATCAGATAGTTCAAGTCTGACAACGGGTGCAGGGCGTCAAGCCCCCAGTCAATAAGCTGACTTTCCATGGGATCCATGCATAACAGCTCCATCTGGATGAAACCGCTGTTGTGCAGGTCTACAGCCATGACAGTCAGCATCTCTCCATATGTACCGCTTTCCCAGCGCATGCATATCCGCCACGCGTACCAAGGGTAGAACGGATCCAGTGGATTGGCTTTCAGTGCTTCATTGTAAGTCATGATCTTACGTGCTTCTTGTATTCAGCCAGCGCTCGCTTTATGCGCTCCTGGGAACATAACTCAAGCTTCTGCCTGCAGGAGCACAGCAGCTTGTTGATTGTTCCGTATTCCCAGCTATACCATGACGATGACGTCTGTATGGCAATCGACTGCTCCAGCCAGTCATACAGGTTGTTTACAAATCGGTCGCTGTATTTCAGCATCGCGGCTGTCACATAGATGTCTGCCCTGTGGTTGTTTGCCGGATCGATGATGCGTAAGGTTATATAGTCGGGGCCACGGGTATTCAAAGCCCACACCAGCAGCCTCTCATAGAGATCGCCGTTGCAGGCTCCTTTCAGTGCGTCATCTAGTGTCATTCCAGTAACCTCAGGTTTGCTACCAACCAGTGCCTTAAGTCAGCTTTATCGCCTGCTTCCCAGTCCGACTGCTCTCTGTGGTACCGACTGAGCTGCCTCCAACTGTGATCGCCCAGGAGTTCTTTGACTATCTGGTCGACATATCCATCTATGCAGTGCAAATCCTCCGCTACGCTGTTAACGAAGACCATGCTCATGGTAGACGGATCTACAAGCACCCACTGAAAGGCTGCGCGACCAACGAAGCCGCCTGGCAATATCGCTGAACAGCGCCATAGCAAGCTGCTGCCAAAGGGGTCCAGCTTTTCAAGCGCCTGTTCAACTGTCATAAGGCACCTTCAATTCTGCACATAGCCATTTCGCGAATTCCTCCTTGGTACCACACTCCCAGTCGTCCCAACCGTTCGCTGCATAGTTGTTACCTTGATAGGCTGCTCTTGGGTTGGACTCGTCGAGGTTGCTGATAATACCTGTCACATACTGCGCTTTGTTGACATCCAGTAGGAAGGATCTGCTGGTAAGCCCGCCAATTGCGTAGCCTGTTGTCATATCCCGCAGCTGCCAGCATATGTGAGCGTACTCTGTAGCGGAGCCGCGCCATGCAAACAACCTGTCAAAGGGAGCAACCAGTTGCAGCGCGATTTGTTCCAGTGTCATCTGCCTATTCCTTTCAACAAAGGCACATCCAGACTGAGCATCAGCACATGCTCACTGTTAAACAGTCTCTTGCGAGTGCTGTCCAAGGCAAGTGGTACCCAGAGGTCCTTGGGCAGATACGGATCGGTTGCCATTATGTGCGCGGCATGGCTGTATCTGTTCCAGAACAAAGCCGACTTGTCCTCGCGCAGCTTGTATCTGCAGCATAGAAAGGACTCCGCGCCATAGCAGATGCCGAAGTGCAGTATGTACGCAAACTCCTTATCTGTACGAAGAGCTGCCCTTTTGTAGCGCTCGTCCTCATAAGGGTCTGTGTCGCTGGAATCAAGTACCCAGCTGACGGCTTCTGTTAATTGCATTGCTTCTGTCACGATTATCCCAGGCTAAACCCGGGGCCAATCTTCCTGCTTCGACTTCAGCGGTTAACCGCTGAATCCACAGGCGCTTCGGGCCTGACCGGCCCTGCATTCTTCAAATTGATTGCGGCATTGAGGTCGCGGTCGATGACCGCTCCACAATGCTCGCATTTATACACACGTTCACCAAGATCAATGTGATCTTTGACTGCACCACAAGAAGAGCACTTCTTAGTTGATGGGAAGAACCTGTCAACCTTATGGTGTTCCAGGGCTTTATAATGAACCTGCCAGAGTATCATTCCCATCATTGAGCTTGCATAGGCACGCTTCAATGATTTATACTCAGCTTTAGCTTTCATTTCCTGGATGTGGAGGTCTTCAGTTACAACGATACCGTGGTTCTTGGTAAGCGCTGTAGTGAACTTATGTGTAGTATCCTTACGGATATTATTTATCTTGTTTTGAATACGTTGCTTCTTGAGAAGGGCTTTAGCTCTGTTGTTGGAGCCTTTTTGCTTCTTAGCAATACTACGTTGAGCCACGCGAAGCTTCTTATCAAGCTTCTTCAGGCTCTCTGGGGCATCACAAACTGTGCCATCAGAAGCAACCGCGATATGCTTAAGTCCCACATCAACGCCCACCACTGAAGTGTCGCTGTGCGTTGATGCTCTTTCTTGAAGTTCGTATTGTATAGAGACATGCCACTGGCCAGCGTACGTGCTAACGGTATAGTTTAAGATTTTCCCCTCAAACCGAGGTACCTCGGCCAGCCTCACCCGACCGATGTTGGGGAGTAATATTCGCTTGCCATAGATCTTTGCCTTATCGTTAGCAACAGAGAAGCTATCTTTTCTTCCTTTCTTATGGAACGTTGGGTATCTTCCAACGCCCCGCCACAGATTCTGAAAAGCTTGTCCCAGGTTGTGTATTGCGTTTTGCTGGGCACAGAATGCTACTTCATGTGCCCACGCTGGCTTCTCTTTTGTCCACAGCTTAGATAGCCCGAATGCAGTTGGTTTTGGTTTCGAGTGATCATCCATCCAAGCCGCATACATGTCTTTCCAGGTGGCTAGAGCCCAGTTATACGCATAGCGAGTGGTGCCTGCTGTCTTCTTCAGCACCACCTCTTGCTCCTTGGTAGGATACATGCGGATAACGTGAGATCTGTGCATTTCTATACCTGGTGTAGTTTCGGAGTTATTACTCCTTTTATAGTAGCATCGTCGTCAAAACAAGATTTGAAGAATGACATAAGATTGGTTGTATAACCGTGGTTCTGTTCACCTGGTATCGCTGCTACCAGGCAGGTTTCCAGTTGTCAAGCTGGACCACTCTTGCACTTTCATGCAAGCACTGATCATTTCATTTACCTGTTCCCAGGTAAGAGTACTTCGGCTTCGCTTGTCGCCTACTCCCGTTAGGGATGATCGATGAACCTTCTTCATACAGGCGGTCTGTCTATATGAAGCTCGGCTGCTAAACGTCCATTGTCACAGTATTTAGGCTTACTATCGCCTTATACCATACCAACACTTGTTTTCGCTTTCGCTCCTTGTTACAGGCTGTTGGTCTTTAGGATCTATTAGCAATTCACTTTCTTTTCGATAACGATTACTCGTTAAAGGGAGTTGTAAAGCTCCTTGTAGTTGACCAATTCTCTGATAAGACCGTCCTTTGTTGTTACCTGCCAGAGAGTGCTGTCCTGTGCAACCCATGACAGCACGCTGAAATCAGCCCAGCGCCCTGGACTATTGAATAGATATTCCATAGTATTGGCATATCGAGCTACATCGTTAGTAAAAAAGCCGGTAGTACGCCACTGCAGGTCTGACCGCAGGACATACAGAAGGTCGCATTTCATAGCATAGCTGTAGAGTATGAGCCATGCGAACGACTCGGTATACGGATCGTCCTGCAGCTTACTGATAGCTTCCTTAAGCTCCATGTTTTGCCCTTTCGTAACCTTTGTACAGCTCCTCAGCCACCACTGGCACAACAAAGCTAATGTTCCAATCCATATTCTTAACAGACTCGAAGTCGTTAATATGCATGGCTGCACGGTCCAGGGAGCCTTCATACAGAAACCATACGACGTCGGATCCTGTCTTGAACATACAATAGAACGCGTTGTCAAACACAGCTGACTGCACGGTTGTTGTAAACAGTACCTTGTATTGCGCTTGGTCATATCGGCCTGTCCATATATCTGGTGTCAGGTCGTCCAGCTGCTTCAGCATACTGTCAAAATGCATGGCCCATACTCCTTCTGATGTCGCGTGCTGTGATCTCCCCCACACTCGACAGCATCCAGTTCTGTCTGGCTGCCAGCGGCATATAAACAGTATACAATGGAACAACGGGCCCAGGTGTACGGCCAAGAGCCAGCCAGAACCACAGATACTGACTGCCGTAGCGGATCATGATGCGCCTCTGGCCTGCATCGTTCTCGGTAACCGACACCAGCACGCGGTAATTCATGTAGACATTGTCCGGCGCATAAAGATCCGGCTCCATATCAGTCAGCTCCTTCATAAGCATGTCAAGATCATCCTTGCTCATAGTCTGAAGTCCTTAGGTATGTATGTCGTGCAGTCCTGTATCCTGGACACAGTGCATACGACCCAATCATCATACTGCAACATAGGATCCGTTATGTGGCAATAACGGCAGCTGTTCGGATGAGAGCCTATGATTTCGAGCACCACTATACGACCGTTTATTTGAAAGTCCTTAGTGGGTCTGGCGACCATAAATGCTGTAGAGCCACCTTCAGGATAACTGCGCCATAATACACAGGGCAGCTTGTCCACTGTGTTGTAGGGATCATCCAGCAGATTTGCCAGATATTCCATTCCCTGCCTGATGTTCATTGAATCATCGTCTCCCTGGCCGGACTGAATATGCGGCGCTCATCATCAGGCAACCACTTCCAGATCTCCCAGTCAAAGCCATTAAGCTTGGACTCGGGCAGATTATCAGTAAGTATGAACATCCTGTCGGTATCGCCACCGCGTCCCAATGGTGTTTCATCAAGCTCCAGTCTGTCTTTGTTGTCTGTGGGGATCAGCAACCAGTGGCTGTTATCCGCCAAAGCATGAACAACATATTGCCAGTGCTCCACTGCTCCGGCATAAGGATCAAGCGACCCGTTGTTCAGCTCCCTCATTCTGTCAAGTGCGTGCATTAGTTGCATACAGAAGTAGCTCCTTCTTGAACCTGTCATACCAGGTATCGATTGTCATCAGTTCGTAGTCATCAGCGTCGTCCCAACTATCAGGCATTGTATCTCCGTTGACTGCATGCCTGCCTTCAATCCAATTCTTCATATCGTCTTTTTTGACACCATGGCCAAGACTCACT
>Ga0310786_10001720_pt1 | contig 35088 bp, 30 predicted proteins | sample AusTroGonzalo_MG_FD_203881 | JGI IMG/M metagenome (GOLD analysis project Ga0310786, IMG submission 203881) | Bovine rumen microbial communities from tropical cattle in Woodstock, Queensland, Australia - Gonzalo_03 (v2) (version 2) | ecosystem: Host-associated > Mammals > Digestive system >... | reverse complement strand
CAGGAAACTTCTTAATGGTGGTTGAATTAAGCCATTTTTGAAATCTATAATCTTCGAATGGAACAACTTTCATGGCTTTAGCACTTGAAGTACCTTTTTGAGTTACCATATAAGTGAATGAATATTGACCTGATTGACCCGGAGCTGATTCTCCTTTAGTGATATCGGCTGAGCAGTCAACGATAGTTCCAACACTAGGAACGGTAAGAGGATCTCCCGAAATATGATCCCAATTCTTATTTGTATATACATGACCCATATAGCTTTCACTGCCATCAGATCTCTTATATTGAATCTGAGTACCAGACTCAATAAAGATTCTGTTATGTAATGGAGTGGTGGAAGGTTTATCGATTTCAATAGGAATACTATTGGTAGGGATTATATTTCCCATCTCATCTTTCATCAGAGCATATGCATAATAAACTCTGGTAAGAAGATTGTCTTCTTTTCTGAATACATGAAGAATAGCATTATCCACATTGAAAGAATTGAAGTAATTCTTTAAGTCTGTAAGAGTAGAAACGTTTCCTCTGGATAATCTTTCCTTAGGAATAATTCGCTGAAGCTCTTCCACAGTTGCCCTGTTGATACCGTTTACGGAACCCTCATCTTGCTGTTTTATCGTTATCGTCATATTCGAGTATGATACTACATTAGATGACGTAAACATGCAAGTTACATCATCACTGTACTTAAAGTTGGCATCAGCACCATTAGTAGTCCAAGTCTTAATGATGACCTTAGAGTTTATTCTTGGTCTATAAGAAGCCTCATCAAATCTGATTCTTATGCTATTACTATTAATATAAGAATAGTAGCAATATTTAGAGATATCATTATAGAGTCCTTCATATACAGGAGTAAGAATTACAGGGTTACTAGCATTATTACCTTCCTGAACTTCCACTTCAAATTTAACCAATTGATTGTCAAATTTGAAATTGAGTGTTTTATTGGTGATAGAGTTATCCGAAACAATATTCTCTACTATTTCATTATAGATAACCTGTTCGAGAGTACAGGATACGATAAGGATATTATCGTTATTTATAGCTTTGATTACACCGACTGTAGGAAGATACTCTGTAGCCCAATTATTTGGATCATTGGAAGTTTTATATTGAGCACAGTACGTAACCTTTCTTTCTGAACCGAGATTAGGAGTTTCTATCCTGCTAATTATAATGTCGTGGATAATATGGAACTCGAACCCTTCTATCATTATAGGATATCTTGAGTCTACAACGAAATCATTGGTGTTTTCTGTACCAAGATAACTGGCGTTACACATATTATTCAAAACTGCACTTTCCGGAATACATAAAACTACTTTCATTGTAGCCGGAACAGCTTCTACTTTTCCTATACCAAGAGACTTAGCATGGATAAGAACGTTTCTATCGAACTTAGCTCTTGTAGGAATTATTTCATTAGAGTATTCAGAAGTCATGATAACTGAATTCTGCAATATGGAAGCAAACATTTCTCCCATATAACCAAATGTGCTGGCATACAAAGCATCGGTGTCTTCAGCATCAATATGCTTGGCTTTCATATCATCAACAAATTTGGTTAAGTCATAAATATCGGATGTTATTTTGGCCATTAGATTATCGCCTCCATTGTAAATAGAAATGATACTCCGGATAATAAGAACTATTGTTTACTTTTTCCGAAGTAATAAATGGGGCTGTACCCCATTCAGTATTAGCCATATTAGTTTCTGAATCGTATAGAGGAAGAATATTAGATTTGCTGATACTTGATCCACATTGTCTTATAGTAAGCATATTAATCTCATTCAAAATATAAGGCTTAAGTTCTACTACATGGAATGTATGCATTGGAATACTGAATGTTTCTACTCCATCAACATCGGTCATTGCATCCATAGGTAAACCTTTAGGCGTTACTCCTATATGCTTAGCGTAGTATACTATTCTATTTACATCGTTTACTACTATCTTATATATAGAGAATTCTTTGTATCTTATATTATTGAGGATATGCTTATCAAACGGCGGAATATCAGCTTCATATTCAAAATTACAGTACTCATTGTAAGCTTTAAAGAAATGGTAAACATCTAAGTTTACCGTATCTTTGAATTCAAGGTTAAAATCGAATCCATATTCCTGAGCTCTTGAACTATCTCTGAAGTATTGTCTGATTCCGTATAAGTTCATATTATGCTCAGTCATATCTGCTGCTATATTTGGTAAGTCGAGTTTAGATGAAACCTGATTAGATAACAGAGTATTCCATATAGGTCTTGTATCAAAACCTCCTTGGAAATAAGTCTGTTGAAGTAATTCGAGGGATCTTCTATTAGTAAGTATTGCTCCAGCAAAGTAGTCATTTTGTGCTACTTTTCTATTGAGCTCAAGCATTTTTCCGTTATCTTCATATCGTTCAAATACATGGAGATCTGGTTTTGTGAAGAACAGATACTCTTTTGTATACATATGAGAATTGTATGGATCTATTAATCCAAACCTACAGAATTTTTCAAATCTGTTTGCATCGATTTGTTTACGAGTAAACAGATTATATGAGTTCATTGCTTTTTGCTCAAATGAGCCATCAGCTATATCTTTATCAAACCCAGTTGAGAAGTCATTCATCTTGTTTACATCGAGTCTGATATCATCTGCCATATAAATTCGCCCTCCTTTCTGGATTATAAAAATGTTTCGCCTTAGGCAATACCTATTATAATTATATACTATATAGATGTAAGAAGCCTCAGATCGAAACAAATCTTCTTGATCTCACTTACTCGTTGCACTATTTGTTGCTTACTGAAATTTAATAAATCCAAAGGAGATGTTCGATATGTGGTTAATGGGTGATATTATCGCCGACGATTTAAATAGACTTCATGCTTGGGGATGTGACGAATATGGAAGACCTGAAGCTGGTGGTTATCTTGACAGACTCGTAAATGGCTACGGCTGTTCAGAAGAAGTTGAGGAACCTGCACCAGCTAAAAAGGAACCTATATTCCCGTTCATTGTACCTGAGAATAAAGTTAAAATTAAATGTGAAACGAACTATAATATTACACTTACTGATCAGCAATTTGAAAAGTTCTTAGAGGTTATTAAATCTTTAAATAAAGACTAATTCTACTACGATTCAAGGCTTCTTATTTTTTTTATCTCGAAACATAAAGATAATATTTATACAAAGGAGGTAATCTAATGAGCGTAAATAATCCTAACACTACAGTTCATGAATCTGTAGTTAAAGACGTTATAGATCTCGTGACTAGTGTAAAAGATTTTGACGAAGTACAGTTTTTGTCAAACATAAAAGCTGGCCGTTCTTTTAAGTCTATTTCTAGTGCGACCAAAGATATGATTCTGACATTTCCAGTTCTTTGTTGCTCTGATATTTCTATAGAATCAGCTTCTATGATATCTAAGGCTCTCGAAAGAAAGTATGCTGCTATGCTTCAGATGCTTTTCTCTGCTATTGATATCAGAAGTAACGAAAACGTTATACAGTATCTTCAGAAATTCCACGCTAATCTCGGACCTATGGACGGCTATCTTGATCAGTATATTGCCAGTGTGGATAAGCTTGTTACCACATATGATGAAGGATGGGAAGAAGCTGAAATCCCACAAGAAGTACAAGAAGAAGTTCTCGAATATATGAAGAGAAATTGTGACTACACACTTCCGTCTTCTATCAATGAAAACAGCCTTATGAATTATAAGGTTGAAAAGAAATCTAACGGTAAGTTTGATGTATTTCTTGTTCAAGAAGCTAATAATAATCAATATATGACTGCGGCACAAGCAGCCAATGCTATGCGAGCTCAAAGTAATATCATCAATAGTTTAGGTAAAACAGTTCAAGATCTTGAAAAGCGAGCTAGCGGATTTGATAATCTTAATATTCTTGCTCCACAGCAGGCTAAGAAGTATGCTGATATGTCTAAAGGTTTAGAAAGTCAGTACAAGATGCATCAAAGCACCCTTCTTCCATCTGATGTAAAGAAGGCTAATGAACTTGTACCTACACTCATGGTTGTTCAGTTTAATCAGTATCAAGATTATGGTGAAACTGGTTGTAAGATTCTTGGTGTTAAGACTTGTGTTATCGGTGTAAAGTGTAAGCTTTATCCAATCGAATTCTCTGATATCGCTTATAGGGTTTCTAATAAGACGAGAGAAAAGAATTTCCTTAATAACTTCGTAAGAGCTACAACGAATGAAATTTCATTCGTTAGAGATTTCATGTTTGCCATAGATAAGGCTAAGCTTGATGCTAAGTCATATGGTGCTAAGGGTTCATCTAACAAGATGTGGAAAGTCCTTGAAAGACGTTCTGTTAAGTCAAGAATCCGCAGATCTATGAAGATGGACAATGATGCTACTGCTATCTCTACATTAGTACTCTCACAGAATCTTGTAGACTATCTTAAGAAGACAGAAAACATAAATCTCGAGAAGACTAATACTTGTAGACTTCTTATGGAGTCATACAATCTCATGAGTATTGTAATAGTAGACGAATCTATGGAAGTAGCTAAGTTCCTGTTCGATACTGGAGAGGATGACTTTGAAGTTATCTCATTCAATAATCTCGAAAGAGAATCTTCTGATGGTTCATACCGTAAGGTAGTAAACCTTCTTAGTAAAAAGATGTAAAGGAGGGAAATGAATTATGGTATATTCTGTTACTGAAGGAGAAGATAGCAAGAAGAATGTAGTAAGTGTTGCTAAGAAGAATCTCGAAGACAATGCTAATACACTCAAAGCTAACGCCAAGTCGCTCAATTTTTCTGCAGGCAATCTTAAGGCCAGATCAGCTAAGGCTGTAATCATTGGACAGAGTGCTAAAGAAGAAGGTAAGAAGTCTGAAGTTAATCAGGCTGTAATTGCAGCAAAGCAGAGAGATCTCAGCTCCAAGAGAGCTCAGGCTTCAAAGCAGAGAATTGCTGCTAATGTCCAGCAGATTATCAAGGATAATGAAAAGAAGAAAGCTACCATGACTGATGTCGATGCAAAGACTTCTTCTATCAAGACTAATGCTTTCTCTGTAAATAAGGCTAAAGTATCTGCTACTGTAACAAGCTCTACTAAGTCAGGTGCTAAATCTAAGGTAAGAGAAGACATTGATATGCAGGCTATCATGCGTAACTACAGAAGTCCTGAATACAATAAGATAGTGGGAGAATTCTTCGATCTCTCAGATAGAGATACAAGACTTATTCTTACTGCTGTCGATGAAGATGATCAGGACAAGGTTATTATGTCACTTACAGGAAAGATCTATAGTAATATGATCGACCGTGTAGATGATATTGACTTCGGTGATATTCCAGCTACAAAGGGTGATATCACTCAGCTTCCTAATTATAAGAAGCTTGTAGAATCACTTAGTCTTATGACTGAACTTATGGATAGATTCAAGGAGTCTAAGGATACTATAGATGTAGTTAAGGAAGCTCTCGCTAATGTAGAACGTAGAACTGCTACATGGAAGAAAGGTTTCTCACTTAATCTTGAACTTCCTATGGTAATGTATGATACAATAACTCTTGCTATCATCGAATCTACTGGATATCTTATCTCTATGTGTGTAGAGTTTATTAAGAGTCCGTCTCAGGATTCATTCAATATTATCGTAGACAAGTCTAAGGCTAATAAGTCTAAGGAACACCTTCTCTTCGACAATCTCAAGAAGTTCAATGATGCTTGTAGAAATGGTACTGTAGATAATACTATGGACTATATCATCAAGTCTAATACAAAGAACTTCGTTGGATTTGCTACTGGTACAACAGCAATCTATGGTGTAGTAGGAATTGCAGGTCTTCTTCTTGTAATCATTCCGATTATAAGAGAGCTCATATTCTTATTCTACTACCAGAGAGTTCGTATGTCTGATTATTTTGAAATGCAGGCTGACCTCTTAGAGATCAACGCTTACAATATTCAGAATAATAGTTCTAACTTCTCAAGAGAAGAAAAGAAATCTATCGCTAATAAGCAGATGGCAATAGCTGCAAGGTTTAGAAAGATCAGCGATTCACTCGCTGTAGATGCTAAGTCTGCTGAAGTAAAAGCCACTAAGGATATCACTTCTTCTAATAAGAAGCTTAAGGCTGACGAAGTTATGGATGAAGTTCCTGATTCTGCGGCTGCGGCTTTATTCTAATAGTCTATTTGGGCTATATATAAATAACATAATTATAAATCTTGGGTTATTAACCTCTTAGGGTAACCTGAGAGTTATGGCTCAAGAAAATACATTTCGAAATGTATTTTATTATAGTCTCTAATAATAAAATAAACTTAAAGGAGGAAATAAATTATGGGAGTATTTTCCGTAAATGAAAACCATTTCGGCCTCGGTTCACTTCCAGAGGTAGGAATGAACGAAGCATATACTACAGGTGTAGATATGGCCATTGCCCTTGTAGAATGCAAGCAGAACGAATTTGCTGTTCTCCAGGCAGGCATTAAGCAGGATATGATCGCTGCAGTAACAGAAGATCTCGAAGAGAGAGAAGCTATCAACGAAGCTACAGCTTCTGATGTAGTTAATAAGGTTAAGGAAATTCTCAAGAAGCTTCTTGAAAAGCTTAAGAGTATCTTCCACTCATTCATGGCTAAGATCAATTCATTCTTCATGGATAGCCAGGAGATGTTTAAGACATATAGCGGAGAAATCGCTAAGAAGAACTTCTCTGATTTCAAGCTTAAGGTAAGAGAATTCAAGAGAGAAAAGTTCAATAAGCTCCTGAACACTCAAACTATTAACGCAACACCTATAGCTACCGATGTTTCCGATGAAAAACTTCAGGATCTCATGGAGAATGATAAACTTACAGAAAAGGCTTTTAAGTGTGTTTTCACACAAGAAGCAAAACAGGCACTCTCTATAGATGATGATCTCGGTAATATGGATAAAGAAATCGAAGATTATTGCTTTGAAGATGCAGAAACTAAGGATGACTTCACATCTTCAACTATTATTTCTGCTGATTGGATAGGTGGCCTTCTTAATACAAAGAAGTTTATCGAAGATATCGAAAAGAATAACAAGAGTATGGAAAACGGAATCCAGAAAATGCTGAATTCAATTGATAAAGATATCAAGAAAATTGCTGGTGCTATCGGCAAGAAAGATTCAGCTGAATATACAACATCCAAAGTTTCTATTACTCGTGGTGGAGATGGCCAGAAAGCAACATTCTCAAAAGCTGAGTCAAGTAATGGTAAGAGCAAGATGGCAGCAAAAGCCTTAGACGAAGACAAAACTAAGCTTCTCAGAGGTGCTACTTATACTCAAGCTGTCGTATCAAGATTCCAGACAGTTTGTATCAAGGCTCAGAATGCAAGACTTTCTTGTGCAAAGAAGGCTATGGCACAGGCTAAGAAGATCTTTGCTGCAGCTGTTGCTTACAATCCTAAGAAGGAAAACTTCGACTTCTATACTGCTGTTGCTGAATCAGAAGAATTTGATGCAGTAATGGCTATGGAATAATATATAAAGGAGGTATATACAATGGGCGTATTTAACGTTTCCAGTGTGAACGAAGGATTCACACCTTCAGAACTCGATATCGTCAATGCAGATAATATCATGATGGGTGAGAACTTTGCTCAGATGGCTATCATGGATGCTGCAGACTATGTACAGGAACACTCAGATCTCGTAAGAGCTATGGGTGGCCAGGAAATCTCTATCACAGAAAGTGGAGAAGAAGTTATATACGAGGCTTCAACTCTTGAAGGTATCGGTGAAAAGATCAAGGGTCTCGTTAAGAAGGCTATCGCAAAGCTTAAGGAGCTTATCTCTAAACTTGTAGCTGTATTTTCAAGCTGGTTCCAGAGTGATAAGGACTTTATCAATAAGTATTCTAAGACTTTTACTACAAACTGGGTAAAGGTTAAGAAGCTTAAGGTAAAAGCTTACAAGTATCACAATGAAATTAAAACCTTCAAGCTTACAGCCACTATCCCGGACTCTTTCGAAACTCTTATCGATGATGCTGCAAATAAATTCAATATTGAAGAAGATGTTTCTGGCAATCCAGAAGGGGTAATTAGTTCTATCAATAAGGTAGATAATACTGATCTTGCTGAGTATATTCATGCAGAAGTATTTAACACTGTAACCGGGAAAAGTGAATCTGCTATGTCTTCAAAAGAATTTTCTGAAGAACTTTACGAACACTTTAGAGCAGGCGATAGCGCTAAAGAAGAAATGGACAAGAGTGAACTTGAATCCAACGGCTATTCTGCAGCCAATATCATTTCTACTCTTCAGAATGGCGAAAAGGCCACAAATGAAGCGAAGAAAGCATTTAATAAGGCTGAAAAAGTGCTCAATAAATGGGTGAAGGAAAATATAGATAAGGAACTCAAGAAAGTAACTAAGTTTGAAAAAGGTGCTACTGAAGCTGAAAATAAGACTAAAACTGCTAGAGCCGCAGCTTTTACTTTCGCTAGTTCTTGTGCATCAACAGCTCTTGAGTCTATTCATACAGGCGTAGGAATCTTTGCTCAGCTCTGCAAGGAATATTCAAGAACATGTAAGTCAATTGCAACTAAGGTTGTAGCTATGGGTGAGAAGAGACTTGCTCAGGAAGAATCATATGACTTCGGTAACGATGACGATTACAGCACAAGTTATATGAATGCCGTAGTTATCAAGTAATCTAATCAGTCATATATAAAACTTATCAGGATTAGGGAAACCTAATCCTGATACTTTTATAAACGATAAGGAGGAATATGACAATGGGAAGTTTATTTAATATAAACAATGTACTTGTTACTGAATCATCCTTATATGCTAATACAGCTTTAGAAGAACTTACAGAGTGTCATTACAAGAAGTCGTTTATGTCTATGGCATATGATTATATTGCAGAGAGTACTACATTCTACTATGAACTTAACAAGAATTTTTATAAAACTGTATTAGAATCCTATGGGGATTTCTATGTTATTAACGAAGCATTTGAAGGCTTCATCGATAAAGTAAAAGAAATCATCAAGAAGTTTCTTGAATTTATCAAGAGAGTATTCAATGAATTTATCGCTAGACTGAACGGTATGTTTAGAAGCGAAAAGTACCTCAAGAAGCATCTTAAAGATCTCAATAAGTTTACTTCAGATCATGAATTCGAATATTCTGGATATGAATTTAAGCACATCAGAGATGATGCTCCTAATATCGAAGTATATGATCTCATAATGGGCACCGGTGGTGCCGCAGCTTTGGGACTTTCTTCAGGAACAATCGCCTATGATGCTGATACTTCTGGCCTTGGAGATAAAATTAAAGCCGCATATGATAAACTTAAAGATGATCTTAATGAAGACTATTATGATAAAGTAAGAGGTCTTCTTATCGATGCTACAGGAGGAGTATCTGCATCGGATTTTCCTGATGAATTATTCGCTTATTTTAGAGACGACTCATCTGATAGATCCGAATTTACTGTTGATTCTTCGAAAGTGCTTAAAGCAAAAACAGAATTCGAAAATTATCAGGATCTCAGAAAAGGTATCGAAAAGACTAAAAAGAAGATCGAAAGAGAGTATGAAGATACAAGAAAAGCACTCGAAAAAGTTATTCATGCTTCCGGCAATCAAGTAGACTTAGCAACAAGCAATAGACTTGCAGCTCAGACTTTGGGTATGCATGATGGCGGATCACATGATGAAAGAAGTCGAGATTTGGATTCAGAAGAAAAGGTGGAGAAAATAGCCGTATCAGGAAAGACTTCTGCCGCTGAAATAAGATCCACAATCGATATGTTTGTTAAGGCTAAAGTTTCTCAGGTTCAAATGCTTTCTAATATTCATTCACAAGTTTTCTCTGCTAAGCTCGAAGCTGCTAAGGATGAATTTATACAGAACAAGACAATTCTGTATAGAGCTCTTTACAAAGTTCTCGGCAAACAGCAGAAGCTTTAAGAAAGGAGGATATAATATATGGATTATGTATCAATGGTTGAAAACGAAGTTTTCTTTCTTGAACAAGCTCAGAGACAGGAAGTGATGAAGAGATATATCAAAGAGTGTCAGATTCTTGCTACTGGTAAGAATATTCCTTATAAGCTTAACGCTCTTAATGAAGATCTTAAGGAATCTATGTCTGGATTATGGCAGAAGATTAAAACTATCTTTACTAGAATCTGGCTTAAGTTCTTAGAGAATCTTGATAGATTCGTTAAATCTGATGCTGATTATCTTAAGTCATATCAGAATATTATCCTCAATAAGAAAGCTCCTGATGTAAACTGGAAGATGCCTGACTACAAACAGGTAAGAGAAAGATGCTTTGCTGGTACTCCTGAATTCGATCAGTATATAAGTGATGACTTTATCCAAAAGATGGCCGATTCCGCTAAAGACGCTTCTAATCCGGATGATGGAACAATCGAAGAGAAGAAAGCTAAGTGGCAGCTTGCTATTCACCAGAGATTTTGCGCAGTAGATAAAATCAAAACAGATCTTAAAGAAGACGATGATTTTAATGCTGTTGTAAAAGAATTCTACTCTGGTGGCGAAAGCGAAATGGATGTTGCTGCTAGTGAACTCAATATGACTGATCTATACAACACTTGTTTCTCTGCTGAAACCATTATAAATGAACTTAAGAAAACTCAAGTTAAATATAATAAATGGATCGAAGACGTTGAAAGAAAGTATAATGCAACATACAAACAGTTCAACGATATGATCCAGAAGAATAAAGCTCAGGAAAAAATAAAAGATGATGCCCAAAAAGTTACAGGATCTCCTGAAACTACTGGAGCAGAAAAGAAAGAAGCAGCCGCTAAATCCAGAGAAGCTGAGGCTGAGATAAACAAGACTAATACTGCTATGGCTGACGCTAAAAAGGATCTCGAAGATCAGCAGGCAAAAGCAAAAGAAGCAGCAGCAGTAAAGAAAGAATCTTTAAATCTTTATTCTTCAGTATATAATAGAATTCTCACTGAGCTGGCTTCTCCAACAGTAAATAGTAGTTCTGGGGGAGGAACTTCTAAAGATCATGTTGCTCCTGGATCATCTAACGATACTTCAGGCAAAGGAGTTTCTACTTCTACAGTTAATACTACAAATAAAAACGCGGCTGAAGCTGCTCGTAAACAGCAAGAAAAGAATGCTGCCGCTTCTACGGCTACAGCTGGAGTTCAGGCTGCTAATGACGCCGAAAAAGATGGCGGTCTTGACGAAAAGAATCTCCAGATATTTGCTACTAATGTAACTACATATTCTACAATATGTACAGAAACAATTACTACTATATTTGGAGCTAAGTGTAACGGTATCACTAAGATGCGTAATGACTATATGCAGATTATCAGATACCACGTTAAATACTGGCTCGGTAAGCCTAATGATTCTGACGATAACGTTAAGACTCAGACAGCTACACCTAATCCTGATATTAAGCAGGCTGTTACAAATAATAATAATAAAGCTCCGGCTCCAGGTGTATAAAAATTTCCCGCTAGGATATCCTAGCGGGATTCGATTTTTGCAAATCTGATTAAAGTACTCATCTTGAATTTGTTGTCTTGTTTTAAGAAAACTTGTTTTACATTCTGAATCAAATACTTTCCATCATATTCCGGATGCACTTGGTTTCTTATAATATATTCTTTGTTTACCGTAAATAAGCTAGCATCTAAGTCTGGTTTGTTTATATCCAAGGTAATATTTCTATTCTGTAATCCGCTTTCGATATTACTTGCTATATTCGGATTACTTGTTTTGGTTGTGAATAATTTAGTCTTAGCAGTATTATTCTTTGTAATATTTTCGAGTATATTCTTTGAACTTACCTCTCCTGAACTGGTCAAACTGGTCACGTTGGTAACCATCCTTTTCGTAAATGGGTTTTTCGTGAATTTTGTGTATGTTACTGGCAAGAATATACGATAACACGAATTCTCGTCATCAACAATTAAACCTTGTCTTCCATGATCGAGAGATAATAATTCTCCAACTTCTATTATTATTGTGGAATACTCTTCGTTTCTATGCTCAACTTTATTTCCAGATTCAGAAACTATATAAGCCGAATCATAATCTACAAAGAATCTATAACCTGAATCATAGAATGTATAGAGATTATCATTTAGATATTCTATATAATCAGAAACTTTAGTAACCGGAGGAATAACGACCTGCTCAAAATTAGGATTATGCTGTAATGGTTCTATCAATAAAGGCCAGAAGTAATCTGCTACTCTCATGAGTAAGTCAGCCATAGTAATCGGTTCTATAAATACTTTATCACCAACTATACTTCTATTACCTCTATTACAAGTATTGATCACTTGATTCATATTATTTACGGTATCTCTCTTTAATAGATAGAATGTAATATTTCTAAACAAGTCATTTCTATCATGCTCGTCATCATTATAATCCAACTCGTTTGTATATGAAATATCTTCATCCGTCATATATATGAATAAGTCTTCTAAAACTTTATCTCCTATATAATCAGGATTATTTTCGTTTACTTTATACAGAGTAAGAGCCATCAGAGAATCTTCCTGAGTTTCTATAATTCTATTGAGAATCTTTTTATCTACGGAAACAGACAGCATTAATACCGGTTGGTTTAAATCTTCGAAATTCTTGTCTATAAGAATAGATCTTATATTATCCTGAGCTATCTCTGTGGTGGAATTATCTTCTGAGTCTACAAAAAATAATGTAGCTCTATATGAATAATAGTCTGAAATATTGGTTACTTGAGCCATTTGGATCACCGCCTTTATGTATTCGTTAAAACAATATCCGTAGCCGAAACAGCTACGGATACTGAATTGGATAACGCCCTTATATTAACCAGAAAGGAGATCTAATAAGTAGCTATGGAACCACTCATTAAATTACCTCTATGTTCTAAAAATAAAATGAATGTACAAAAAATACAGGGAGTAGCAAACTCCCTGTGATCTATTAAAGATCTAAATAAGTAAGACCAAAAACGTCATTCGCCATTTTCTCCAATTCTATGTTATAATACATCTTTTTCATTTCTACCATAGATTGGAGGTCTGTGGCTTCTGGAAGCGATTTATACTGTGCGTATGCATCTTCCATAAGTTTTTGATACTTATCACAAGCGGTACTAGGATTCGCCTCAAGCATTCTGTTTATTGAAATTATATGACCTACTTCATGCTTTATGTAGGCATCTAAAATTTCCATAAACAAATCTTCTTTAGTTTTATTATCCGGATTTAAATTTCCGGTTTCCAGATAATTTAGTATATATCTGGTCGGAGGATCGATGTCATCTTCTTCGCCGAAAATCATGTCATATAGACAATTCAGATCCATATATATTGCCTCTCTTAATTTTATATATGAATCTTTGTATGGTAATATCTCTACACAACTACCAAAGATATTACCAGTATTATCCGGCTTATCTAAAATCGGAACACAGAAAATAAGTTCTATCTTTCGTCCTAGTAATTCGAAAACCTTATTTTCTGCGTAAGAGCGCACATTAATTTTTGTCATTTGGCACTCCTCCTTTCTACTTTAATAATATACATTTGTATATTACAAAAAATACAGGGGGAGCATAACGCTCCCCCATTTTTATTTGAGAAGTGTCATGAGGTCTATAAACAGACCTTTGCTATTGAAATACTGATCGTTCAGTTGCTTCAAACCATTGTTGTCGAACAACGTTGGTGGTAAAGCCAACTGAGATTCTGGAATCTGCATATAAACTTTATGCTTATACGGTAAGTCAATAGAGTAGTAGTTATTCAAAATGTATCTCTGTTTATACTGATACTCTGGATCATTCTCTGGTATAACCGATTCTATATTAACTATAGGTTCAGGATGTTCTTGAGTAATAGCTATAGCTCGTCTGAGATCGTATAAGTTTACTATACCTCTTGACTTGATTCCATATAATGAGAAGAATAAGCTCCACTGGGTTGGTAATAAAGCTTCAAGTTTACATAATGTGGTTGTAGCAATCTGAGAATTCTGAAGAGTATTCTCTATTGCTGTTTTACCATTGATTACGTATGAAGTGTCTGCTACCATTTCACCCTGAGCTTTAGGCATTGATTTTTTTGGTCTAAAGATGACTGTGTTAGTTATAAGACATAACTGATTACAGATTGGATCTTTAGTAATCACTATATTAGGAACCGGATTAGTCGGAACGAGTGTCCTGAGTATCTGGTTGTATATAGTCAATGCTGAATCTTCGGAACTCTGAATGAAATGACAGTGAGGAATGTACTGAAGAATAACTGAAGCCAATTTAAAATTAGACTTCAGCCAGTTGTACTTTCCTTGCTGATTCGGATCAAACAGAGAAAATCTTATATCGTTACAATATTCCGGATAACGGTTTCTTGCGATGATACCACCATACTTATCTCCTGAATATACAAGATAGAATTCTACATCTACCTTGTATGATGCAAGAAAAGATTTATAGTGGGCGATCATATTTATGACAGCACAGGCTATTCCATAGTTTGGATCTATACCCACATTAGCTTTCATAACCGATACTGCTATATCGTTCAAATCGATAAAAACGTTGATTTGCGACGATGACGCATTAGTAGTACCGAGAAAAGCCGTTCTCATCATTTTAGAGAGAACTGGTTTCCTAATGTAATAGCCGTACAGTACATTAGAAGCTTCACTTTTAGTAGCGAAGTCAGATGACTGTCTGTAGTTTGCCATTTAAATCACCTCTTTAGGTTTAAACATATCTTCCATCTGAAGTGTATGATCATAGTGATTAGACTCTGGACCTACCACTTTATTAAGTGATATGCTGAAGTCTTCTCTTTGATGGAGAATATCCAGAAGATCTTCTGTATCTCCAAAACCATTCTTTATAATAGCTTTAGCTAATTCACCAGGACCTTCTGGAGTTAAGAAAGTCATTCCCTTTAACGGTACTTCTTCATTAGATTCATCCATAGTATATCTACGAACGTCTAAGCATTCTTTACCGTCTTCGGACCACTTAATCTTTTCGAATCTTGAAAACTGATTTCCTCTTTCTTCGAAGATTTCATCTATACCAAGCATTATAGGTTTCATGGTTTACCTCCTTATTAAAAAAAGGGGCGCCCGAGAAAAGCGCCCCTTAATTTTTTGATGTTGTTTATTTATTAGTATGAAATTTCGGCCGATACAGGTATTAGAATCTGTATCCTCTGTATGCAGGATTGTTAAGAACTCTATAACCTGTGTTGGTCTTCATGAACTTATATCGTTCAATTTCCATTGAAGTTGCTTCAATCTCCTTACGATCGATTTCTTCAAGGATGATTGTGAAACTGTTCGGATCTGTTGAAGTTGATCCATCCGGTGCAGGAGGAGTTGTGAAGTAATCTCCGATATTTATTGAGATCTTGTTATTTCTGATTCTTGCCAGAAACTTCTTAGAATTCTCAGTATATATCTTTTCTTTCTCCTTATCAGTTGCTCCTGCAGGAATATTTTCGAACGAGTACTCTTCTTTCTCGTTAAGTGAGATGAGAGCATTTACTACCTTTGAGAGTGATACCTTTACAGTGTACTCTATAGTAACATTGCGCATTTCACCGTTGTTAGGATTAACCACTCCGAGCGGATTGTTACGCTGACCGATTACACCGTTGTTAGGATTAACCTCGAGCTTATCCCAACCTATCTTTCCGTTGTTTTCTCTGAAGATATCAGATACGAACGGATCGAGTACAACCTTGGTTGCCTGGTTAATCTTGAGGATATTACCAGAAGCCATGATTGCGTTGATACCTGCAACCTGCTTTGCGAGCGGTGAGGTAATCTTAGTTGCCGCACCATCATCGCTTGTTACTTCGATGAGGTTGTGGAACTTACCCTCTTCTGCTGTCTTCAGATTCGGGCTGAATATGAGTCTGCAATCAAACAGACCGTCCTTGAAAAGATCCTTTTCTATTTCAGATCTCATAGCACGAAGACTGCTGAATGACTCAGTTGGATTTCCGAGGAATCTAACTTCGCAATCTGTATAATCTGAGAAGATTCCACTGAAAGCGCTGTTGATTATTTCTCGCATCTTATCTGCTGTGATAGTTGCTGTTCTTCTTGACGGAACTACGTATGATGGTTCGAAAACTGTCATATTCTTACCCGCCTCAAATCCCGCAACTATTCCAGTTGTGAGCTTCTCTTCTTCTTCCGTAACTGCTTTCTGAAGATCGATTGGCTCTGGCTCTTTGACTTCCGGCTGAACCAGATTTGACATCATTGCGAATGATGATTCTGGTGCCGGAGCTGCTGCTGTGTTTTCTGAGGCTCCATAAACTGATACGCCTCTGCCGTTTGCTGATGATACGCCATTAATGATAGCTGACGCATCATAGGCTCTTGGATTTTCCTTTTCCATTTTGGATTTTCCTCCTTTAAGTAATATAAGGTTATATAAAGACTTTCCAGAGAATACTTTTATATCCTCTGTACTCGTCTATAATATACAGTTATTTAAGTGTTTAGCCCTGTGTGTTTCCTTACATATTCTTTGCAAGGAAATCACATATCTCCTGAGTCTCTGGATCTTCTCGTAGCCCTCTATCGAGATAACTCTCTATAGGAGCGTAGAATACAATATATAACTTTTTATCAGGAGATGCTATTAATACATGAGGTTTGGTTATCTCATTTAAATCAAATGCCGGTGTATAAGGGACACAAATATAGTCCTCTTTCATATATATCCTTACGGCATCTTCAAGTTCGTGCATATGTGTGTTAGGAATAGTATAGTCCGGCACTTTAGCTTTCAATATACAATCCTTTACTACGTCTGTAGCAAACAACTCCTTAGCATCTAGTAATGTAACGTTCATATCATACACTAAAGTTGCTATGAAATCATTGATTTTATTTTCATTACCAAGTGGCCATACTGAAGTAAGTGGCATACATTTAGTAAGCACTTCTTTAATCTGACCAAATGACAAGAAATCGTATAAGTATACATTGTCTGTTCCGTTAATATGCATTGGAATATGTACATTATTAAGAAACACTTTAGCGAGATTAAGTCTTTTGTTGTCTGGTACTACTTTAATAACACAATTCATCTTCTCTTCATAATTAGAAGTTGTTGGTTTAAATAGTATTGAAGCTTCTGATTCACTAAATTGTAAATGATAATGTGGCTCCAACAAAACTAAATCTGTACCTAACAGATCGTGGTTTGCTATCTCCCACATATCATCATAATCTTCCAAGTTCATTAATATCACGGTAGCATCTTTTGCCTTAGTATTATTTAGAGCAACATAGAGTTCTACCTTTTGGATATCGCTATCTTCTTCATTGTCATCTACATATCTGTAGAAGACATAGCCTTTATTGATTTCCATAGAATCAATCCTTTCTGGTATAAAGTCGTTTAGATAATATATAAATAAAAAAGAATTAGTAGTGCTACAAGAGCACTACCAATTCCCAGAGGTCATAAAAATGTCAACAATTATTTCAGCCAATTAATGGAGGTTATGTCTGAAAAGTAACATGATAAACGAAGGAATCATCCATAACTATGGATTTACAATGATGTTATTAAAACTATGAAAAAATAAAGCCGACCCCCGTTTCCGGTAGGGGGTCAGCTTCAATAACACACAAGGCTGCCGGAAACTGCAGCTTACGCCTCATGCATTAATATCAAGTTATTTATTACGAAATCTGCGAGAAGTTGTGATCTTTAACGATGATCTCGTGACCGCATATACTCTTTATAGCTTCTCTATGAGTTATAACTACAAGAGTTGTTTTGCATACTCGATCAATGAGTTCGCATACTAACTTCTCAGTCTCATTGTCGAGATTAGATGTCGGTTCGTCGAGAATCATAAGACAATCGTCATCCTCTTCAATCATTTTAAAAACTGATCTCAGAATATTGAGACGCTGCTTCTGACCTGAGGATGCCTTTGTCCCTCTCTCACCAAGAGCTGTATCCAGACCTTCTGGCAATCCTCGAACCCAATCTCCGAGGTTTATCATGTCAAGATACTTGAATAGCTCTTCATCTGAAATATTATCTCCAAAGCAGAGATTATCTCGAATGCTTGAGTCCAAACATTCTGAATCCTGATGGATATAGAATGTATGTACTCGTTTAATTTTTCCACTAACTGGTTTGAGTACGCCAACGAGTAAATTCGCCAGGGTTGATTTGCCCTGACCCGATTCACCAGTGATTACATAGCGTTCACCGGCTTTAATCTGAAATCCGGAATTAGTCATTATTATGTCTGATTCCGGATATCCAAATGTCATACTCCTGTCAAAGGTTATCCCCTCTCCAAGAGTATCATAGACGTCTTCAACTTCATCACAGAGCCCGTCTATTGTTGCTCTGTAATCATTTCGCATTCCTAAAGTATCAACAAGATCGATTATTATGTCAATTGCATTCATGAACACGAAACCAGAACTCATAAGGATGTATGTTACACCATCAACATCCATACTTCCTTTTGAAATGAGTACTGTAATTAAAGGGATCGAAGCCCCAATAGTCTGAATACTGCCGAATACTGTCTGTCGTAATAACTGTAAAGCATATACTGCGGCACCATCCTGAGCTTCCTTTAAGCGCTTCATAGCAAAGCTCTTTTTTCCGAGATAACGCAAAGTACGAATACTCTGCATATTATCCTGAGCGATCCAACGGACTTTGCTATTGGCGTTAATGCGGTCTTTAAGGTCGCATATAGCCGTTCCGATATATCCGAAAATGCCGAGAAACAACATTATCGCTATATCGATAAGTAATGCTTTAAAGCCACATACCTCGGTTATCTTGACCGAAAGAATTATAATCTGAGGTATAAAGAATATAATTCTTTTTGCGTATAAAATCAGGTTTGCAGTATTCTCACAATACCCGTTTATATCCGCTGTCATCTTACCCGTATGGGTATTTATGATGTAGTGGATATCTGCAGAAAACTGCTTCCCGATATACTTATTCTGAAGCTTAGCATACAGCCTCAGATAAGCCAACTTCATAGTACCTCTGCTGAGGATACCATCGAAGTTATTTACCGCATTATAGACTATCATTCCGATAATTGGAGCGGCAATAGCTGAACCTTCGATTACAAGCCTCGGAAGTTCAGCCATGCGGAGAGTTACGTATGAATCAATAAGCCCTCCGATGATACCAAGTATTGCTGAAATTATACAAATAACGACAATAGATGTATCCTTCTGGAACGAATCATACATAGGCTTGATTCTATTCCAGATCTTATTTTTGTTTATCGCCTGCTGGATACTTTCAGCGAGGCGCTCTTTCTTAAATCTGCTATTCTTAGCTGATTCTTCTTTGGTATTGTTTATCATAAAACAACACTCCTTTCTCCCTCTCTTGGAGGGTGTATAATTTCCGCATGAGAAGCTTTTCTTCCCAGCGTCTACTTTAATAATATACAAGTTATCTCCCTAACCTAGACACTTATAGCGTTTTAACATATATAGTAAATCAAAATGTTGTTTAAAACATTTAATGATATAAATTCTTAAAGGAGGAAATTAATTATGGCTATTGCTCTTTTTGGACGTTCAAACGTCAATTCAGTAAAGCAGCAGCAGTTCGTAGTAGATGCAGTTGCAGATATCGATCTGCTCCCTACAACTACTAGAGGTGCTATCAATCCATACGATGTAAAGTGGCCAAAGCCGGTACCAATGGGTTCTACAGCTTATGTAATCAAGACAGGTGATACATACATCCTTTCAAGTGATCCAGAAGTAAACTGGACAAAGATGAAAGGTGGTTCAGTTACACCTACACCGGATCCGGACCCGGACCCGGACCCAGATCCAGATCCAGATCCTGACCCGGATCCAGATCCTGATCCACAGCCTACAGATAAGAAGTATGTATACTTCGGTGTAGATGGTGTTATGGAATCAGAATGGAAGGCAGCATGGGATGAACTCGACGATCCTGCTTCTGGCTTCATCACAGAAAGAGGCGCTATCGGAACTTACTTCACAAAGGATGTACTTGATAACTCACTCAAGTCACTCACTAAGGAAGAAGTTACAGACGGTTATAGCCTTAACAACAAGGTATTCACAATCGCTGATGCTGCTCCGGCAGGAACAACAGATAGCGTAGATCACCCTGTATACAACTTCATGTGCGCTCGTATCACAATCGCATATCCGAAGTCACTCGGTACACTTTCTAAGTTCGAATTCAATTCATTCCAGTATGATGATCTCGTAAGAGCTGACATCACAATCGATGGCGAAGCTTATGAAGTAGTAAACATCGCTGGTGCTAACTACTACAACGACTACCTCGGCGATTTCAAGATTCTCATGGCTTGATAGATTGGAGGGATAGCTATGCCTAATAATTCTCCAGTTTGGCCTGATGGTTCTGGTGGTACAGTCAATGTACTCCAAAGCTTAAATTACGGTGGTACTCAGCCTGATGTCGCAAACAGAGTTGTAGCTACAAAAGCTGCACTCCTTGCTATGACTAAACAGCATCTCATGGATAACTATCCTGGTGTTTATGAAGTTCTTTGTAATGAAGACGGTAAGGCTTACAGAGTAAACCAGTATGATGAGTCTATTCAACCGAATGATCAGACAGGCTATTGGAACGAATGCGATCCTATCGAAGTATACAAGAAGATCGCAACAGAAGGAGTTATGGGCGAAGTTGTTACCGCTACATCTGAGCTAGGTTATATATCCGTCGGCGATCAAGTGCCGGCGGATTATACTTGGCAAGATGTAATCAAGATGATTACAACTCCGTATACTCCACCTACAATCGAATTTTCCTCAAACACAAGTGGCGTTATAACAGAGCCGGATGGAAACCTCTGGGCTCCTGCTAATATCGATTCTTCTGCGACAGGAAATATCACTGTTAATACAGCTATTACTAAGGGTACTAATGATGTACAGAGTCTTGGACTTACTCTCGGTGATGGTATTGTACCTGTTTCAGGAGCTACATTCCCTGCATCTACAGATGTAACTGGAACTTCTACTATCGATCTTTCACAGATTTCCGGTAGTGAAGACCTTATTGCTACTGTAAATGACGGAAGAAGAACTGTAACAGAAACAGTTTCTATCGATAAGACTGGAGCAGCAATCTTCTGTGGTGTTGATGGTGTAATGCAGGATGAATTTGAATCGAATCCGCAGTGGGAAGTTGACCCAGATGCTATGTTTGAACAAGTTCACCCATATGCTACATACTATACAGAAGAACATCTTAATGGTTTACAGCAGCTCACAAAGAACACTACAGCAACTAAGGATGATCTCGGAAGCGTTTCATTCAACATTCCGCAGAATAGCCCTGATAGTTCAGTGGCTCCTGGTCCAGCAACAAACTACTTTGTTGGCTCTATCGTTGTAGCATTCCCTAAGGCATTTGGACAGGTATCAGCTGTTACATTCGGTCCATTTGACTATGATGATTTATCAATTGCTTCAACAACGGTAAGAGGACTCGATTACTGGGCAGTAAGAATCAACGGTGTTGTTTCTGACTACGCCGGAACAGTTAAGATTAAACTCAGTAATTCATAAAGGAGGTAAACTTATATGGCTATTAATATACTTCAACCGATTCAGTTTAACGTAGCTAATGCGGACTTCGTAAGAAGTTTCGTAGAAAACGTTTCTGATCTTAAGGACCTTCCTCTTCGTAAGTATCCTCAGATTTACGAAGTTCTCGTAAAAGAAGATGGATGCAAGTACCGCCTTAATAAGGCTAACGATGATGATCCTACTCTCGGTAAGTGGAGAAAAGTAGATCTCGATCCAGATCATCTCCCTTCAGGAGGTTCTACTACTCTCGGTGAAAATATCACTATTAATAAAGAAATCGGAGCTCTTCCTGCATCGAGCACTATTCCTAGCACAGCTACATGGCAGGAAGCAATAAAGCTTCTTCTCACAGGATCAGCAAACTGATTTAATTAATATCATTTATCGTTTACATAGTACCAATTATTATACCCGATAGACCAAGTTTAGGTCTATCGGGAAATTTAAAAAAGTTAAAAAGGAGGAATTAAACTATGAAGAATAATACCTTGTTTAGTAGTTTTTTAAACAACGGCAAGGAAGAACAGGAGAGTAGCAAAAACTTCAAACTTCCTGATTTTCTTAAGACTTCGGTAGATACAATAAGCGAACTTAAGGGTCTTCCTCCACTGTTATATCCTCGTGGTTTCGAAATCGAAGTCAAGGAAGATAACAGTAAGTATGTTATGGTTCATCCATTTTTAAATAAATGGGAAAAGAAAGAAGCTTCTAAAAAGGAGGGTTAATTTATGGCTATTAATATATTACAAGAGCTTAATCTTGGAGCTGCTAAGGCTAGCTTCTCAAGAGATGAAGTTGAAACTTTAGCTGAGATTAAGAACTTAAATGTAGCTCAGAAGTATCCTAATAACTATGATATCTTCTGTAAAGAAGATGGCTGCAAGTACCGTCTTAATAAGACATCTCATAGCACTATGCAGGACAATCTCCCTCATCCTACTGGAAAGTGGAGAAGAATTGATAGTGTTATTTCTTCCAGTATGCCTGCTCCAATTACTGTTGGTGATGTAATTCTTTATCTCGGTCCAACAGTAGTAGATAGAACGGATCCTCTTAATCCCGTAGTAAAGTATCAGACAGGAAAATACTATAGAACAGAGTATACTAAAGTAAGCAAGCAGATGTATGCTTTTGTACAGAATACTGCTCCTGATGTTCCAGATACGTCTCCTACTCCGGCAGTTATATGGTTCTCTGAAACTTCAACTCTCTCAGAGGGTTCAGTTTTATTCACACCAGTAGATGGTTCTATATTCGACAACAAAGAACACGGAATCATAATGACATCAGATTGGGATGGAGAGTCTGCTATCAGCGGTTCATCTTATGAATATCTCGATAATAGCAATAGTGCTAAGCTTGGTATGGTAAGAAACAGCGATTTTGATACAACATTCGATTCTTACCCAGAGCTTACATGGAATATGTTTGATACTGAAGCTGAACTTGAGAATATCAAACAGAACGTTATTCCTGAAGCTATTTCTTCAGTTACAGATGATATATCGGCTATTGAAACAAAAGTTACTAAATCTAGCAAACTTGCTGATAGATTTACTGATGCCGAAATGGACAAGCTTTTCAAAAAGATATCAGAAAAAATCATTTCTAGTGTAAATGGAGTAAATGATGTCGATTTCAGAATATGCGCTTGTGCATCTTCTGATAATTGGGCAACAGCTACTATTACAAAATATATGGAAGCTCCTCTCTCTGGTGATTTAACTGATTATCATATAGCATTGCCTGGAGCGTATGGTAATACTTTTGATACTATAGCAGTATCTTGTGGTATTAGCTTTAGCAACGGAACTTCTGCTACAGGAACACCTTTGTATGCGGTTAGTGACGGTAAAGCTATCAATACATGGCTTGATGCATCTTTATTAAACCCTGTTGCTATATATACGGCTCAAACATCTAGTTCATCTAGTTTCGATAATAGTACATACTACAGAACTAGAGTGAAGGATGGAGGCCCATCTGGTTCTACAATAAAATACAGTGACATGGAGCCGCTTAAATCGAATGCTTATGAATCACCTTCCAGAATTCATTTCCTTGTATTTATACAAGTAAATAACAATACAACAGCTGAAGATTTAAATGCCGCTGATCTGTTCGAATTAGCTAAGAAGGCAATCGTTCCGGTTGGAGTTACATCGGGTATGCTTATGGAATTTGATTCTGTAAAAGAGAATGCTTCTTCGGCTGTTACTGATATCGAATCCCTTTCTGCTACTGTAGATACAAGAATCCCATCAAAGACTTCCGATTTTATTAAAGACAATATCTTTGAAGACAAAACTCCGGTTCATATGATTGCATCATATTCTGCATCATATCATGGTCCTGGAACATATGATAACACCAACAATAACGGTTTAATTTCTATCGGTTCTACTTACGATCATACCGATGCTAATAGAAGCATCACTCCGGTTTTCAAAAACTACTTCGATCCTGATTCTGCATCAGCTGACTATGTAGAAGCTAGTGAAGTACTGGCTATTAAAGAATCGGAAGTATGGAGCAATAAGGCATCATATATTGCTATACCTGTTTATATAGGTTCAGCAACTACTAAAGCTCTGTTAGCAGAAAGCTTGACTAGTGTAATCGGTTCATTTAATCCATCTTATAATTATAAAATGACTTTAAATGGGCGTTCAGTAAATACATATGGAACTTTAGTAGATATTTATGCAGGTATAGGTAGTAGTGATAAAATCGATAGTATCGGCAATGTCAAATCTTGGACTAGACTTACAGAAAATAGTTTTTCTGCTTCAGAATTAGTTGCATCATTACCAGATATAGTATACGGAACTTATAGACGCTTGACTCTCGTTTTAGTATACAAGGTATATTATGGCGATTATCCTGTTTTCGATTCAGCGGATATTATTCGTATCGACAGTGATACTCTCATCGCTAATACTTTAAATATTGCTAAAAATTCTCTGGACGAAAGATTATCCGATATCGAAGAAGCGACAGGTGATGTTTCAGATCTTATAGAACGCACATCAGCTATCGAAACCAAGCTTGAACCTTTGACTGATGAAACTATCGCTAAGATAGGAACTATAAAAACTGTATCTGAAGGTGTTTCTTTTGAATATCGTTATTATGAACCAGATCCAGAACATCCTGAAGACCTCCTTATTCCTGTTTCAGCAAAAACAAAAGAACAACAAATAGAAGAAAAAGAAATAACTATCGGTTTTGGAGCAGAATTCGAGGAGCAAACTGATTCTGATGAAACTGAAACGATTACTGTATATGGCGGTTATTTATCTGGAACGGCTGGTAAATCTCAGATAGATCTAATAGCTAAAACTATGCCTATTATTGATGCTGATGAGAGCGAGAAGTCTGCCAACACACTTAACAGCATGCTTTATTCTTCTTCCGAAGGAATTAAATGTGTTACCGTTCCATTACAATTAGTCCATGCTAATGGTAATTTCTTAATCGATGCTACTAACATGGATGAATTGCTTGAATTCAAAATAACATCAGAATTTGGAGACCATGAGTGCGGAAATATCAACTTCTCGTTAGAAGATGTATTCGTTGGCATATCAATGGGAAACACCGAACCTGAGGATTCTAGTCGTAGTTTAGAAGAGTCACAACTCTTCACTATAAAAAATAGCAGTAGTAGCTTTACATTTATTCGTGTAGGAAAAAGAGATTACGATGCTGATAGCTCAGAAGCTCTCAATAATACAGTAACAGCAGATCTTTCCGAATCACAATATTTAGGAGGATTAGTTGAAGAACTCAAACCATATATGCAATATATGGAAGGAATGTCATTCAATATAATTATTCTTGCAGGTATTCATGTAGAAACAGAAAGAGATACAGTGTTCCCTCTTAAGGATTTCGTTGATGCCGGAGAAGATATTATTGATACTCTCAATGAGTCTATTTCATTCTATAAGCTTAAAGGCGATATCATTTCTTCTTTCGAAAATGATATTGAAGATATCAAAGATGATCTTTCAGTAGTTTCTGATCTTTCTAAGAATCTTTCTAAGAATTTCGAAGGAGATAAGAAGACTTTATGGGATAGCATTTCTACTGGCAGTCTTACTGCTTATGATTTTAATGCTCGTTCAAATCTTAAGAATATGGCTAGTGCTAACCATAAGTATAGAGTTGGACTTATAGCTCCTAACTGGATGGAGTCTTGGAACTACAATGCATTCGTTAATATTGGCAGTAGCTATACTGTAGGTGATAATAGAATTTATCCGCAGTATATGAATTACTTCAACGAGGAAGAAGTATCGACATATGGCGAGTTCCATGATATCAAGGATGTGTTCGTCAATGTAGAAGGTTACTCGGCTTATATGCTCCATACAGGTTTATATCTTCAGAGCGATCTGTTCTATGATAGCGGCGACTACTACATTGGTGGATCTATGACTAACCAATTCGATCTTTTAGAAGCTATGATGTATTCAATGCCTCATATCGATTTCTCTAAATATACAGAAGGAGATAGATCTCGTCAAGATATCTACCAGACAGATGAAGCAAAGACTAAGATTCTTTGTGGTGTATTAGTAGAAGATGTATATATTGCAGCTATTACAAGCACAGATCCATCAGATGTTTCTAAATTTGTTTGGAAGAAATACACAGGACCACAATCTATCATAGATTGTTTCGAACAATATCTTGGCGTAAATTCAAAGATGGATTCTGTAGGACAAGTTCGTCTTGGTATAATCGTAAGCTTAAGATGTCGTACTAATAATATATCATCTGCAGAAATAGAGGAGTGCCTTGAAACATTCAGGACAGCGGATACTCAGGAATTTATCGAAAGAAACCTCTCATTCTCCGATAATAGAATCAGCAAAGCTGTTGACGCTTATAATATGGCAAAAACCGCAAAGGATACTCCTGATTTAATGTATTATCCTTCTATTGTTGCTTGTAGAACAAGAATCACTGGCGGTACTATTGCGAGCGAAGGAATAGACTTTGGTAGTTTCTATACACCTCGTATAGTATCTCCTATTGTTGACAATGAAGATGGTACATACACTCTTAAATATTGGAATAATGCTAACTCAGAGGCATTCGATCAAACTAAAGTGGCCGACATAATCAATAGTGGTACTATGTGGTATACTGCTGGTTTCTTTGGCGAAAATCTTAGTGTTGCTCTTGATTCATTAAGTGTTAGTGATGATATACTTTCGAATTTTGTCGATACATTTACAGGGCTTGCTTGGTATGATGCTGACACATACATGAAGTCCTTAGACACTGCTCTTAAGCCTAAGTATACAATGAGAAACATAGAACCTCGTCTTGACAATGAAAGTATCAAAAATCGAGACAATATAGATATTTCCGAACTCTTCTTGAATATCGATACAAGACTGGTTAAGGAAATCTATGTTGCTGTGGTTTCTGAAGGTAACAATATGGGATATCCAAGCCTTGGAACATATTATACCACAAGTGTAGAGAGCGGCGGAAGTCATGAATACATTATAGAACGCCTCGAAACAATTCCGGTATTTAGAAAACTCGAAATAAATACTGTAAATGATATTTATACAATATCAATGCAACGAATAGTAGACCTTTGTGGAAGACCTGGATTTAGTAATAATGTAAGCGAAACAAATAAGGGCGCACATATCTTATTTACAATAAAGGTAGACACTTCAGCTATACCTTTCTTTAAAACACCAGAATTAGTAACCTACTTATTCGGTAATGATACTGTTGCTTCTCTTTATGACACTTCAGCTAATTCAACTTCCAAAATAGGTAATGATAGCTCTATTACTGGTAATAGATTACAAATCTTCAATGCTTTATTCAATAATATCAAACGTTATCCAAATAGGTGCCCTGGTTTATGGCACGCGGTATATATCACAGGTTCTGTAGACCAGTCTATCAGAGAAACAAAGAATGTGGTGTTTGATAATATTAAGAATAAAACAAGTAAGATAGCTAAATACTGCTCCTCAGACAATGACCTCAACTATCTTGAAACTGGCGGAATAGGCTACAGAGCTAGAAAAGATACTGAAGATAATAGTAAGTATCTTGCTGATGTATACATGAAGACAGAAGATGGTTCGGTAATTAAGATAGCGGAAGGTAGGCAGATCACAACTCCGTCTCCAGAATTAATCAGGATTCTTAGCGATACCTGATATTAATTCTATATTTTAATATAATATCCAAACTAAAAGAAAGCGGGGATTCTTCGGAATCCCCGTTTTTATTATTTGAACATTTTATTAAAAATTACAAAGGAGGTAAACTTATGGCTATTAAGATTCTTCAAGGCTTGGATTATAAGGGCACTCAGCCTAACTTTGTTAGAGATTTAGTTGCTACTAAAGCCGAGCTTTTTGCTGCTAGTAACTTAAAGAACTATCCTAACATCCACGAGGTATTTTGTCTCGAAGATGGTTGTAAATATCGCCTTGATAAAACTCGCCATGAATCTGATCCGGTAACAGGTAAATGGCGAAAAGTATCGAATCCTTGGACTCCAACTCCTTCTCCAAGTGGTGAAAGCGTAAGCCTCTGGTATGGTACAAATGAAGAATTCACACCAGAAGAAGAAGCGAGTCTTTCTGCAGACACTTTAATTTTCGTAGAATTCTCCTCTTTAGGAGTAATTAAAATACTATACAAAACAACTGAAGGTACAGATCAAATAACTGAACTCTATACAAAATCTAAGATAGACACTATCGTTGAATCAATCGGTGATTTGTGTCCTATTGAAGAAGAACTTCAGAATATATCCCAATCAGATATGGATGATCTGTTTGAAGATAATAGTGAAGATAATGCTACACCATAAAGGTATTATTTTACACCACTGGTAACTGTATAGTAATCCGATTGGGTTACTATACTTACTAGGGCATAGCCAAGCGGTAAGGCAACGGACTTTGACTCCGTTATCCTGGGTTCAAATCCCAGTGCTCTAACCAACATCTTCTAATAAATCAAGCATAAAAACGTATATGGTTTTATTATTCGCCGAAACATAATAAAACCGAAAGAAGCGAGGGTGCATAAAGCACCCTCACATCTTTTATTTTTTCATTCTTCTCTTGTTCAGATAGTTAGCCTGTTTATCATACTTATCGTATAATCCTTCTAAGTAAGATCTGATACCAACCATATCTCCGTCTTCCTGATATTCTTTCTGCATAAGCACTTCACCAATGCCTCTGAGTAAATTCTCGAGGATACTGTCTGCGTGCTTTATGACATCTTCAAGCTCGTAGTCTTCATCCGGATCAGCTTCAAACATATCTAATTCGATATCTTTCTTTGCTTCATAACACTCCGGAGTAGATAATGGCTTGATATCAACTCGCATCATTACTTCTACTATGTCATCAATATCACTACCGAGCATTTCATAATAATCTCCGGCTAAAGCATGAGCTCTATCAAAGTCTTCACCACAAGATTTCCAATGGAGCATTCTGAAATTGTCGGCGTGTATTGTAAATAGCGCCTGAAGAAACTGAAAGTTCTTCATATTAACTCCTCCTTTATATAGGTTTAAATTATTAGAATGTTGAGTTCAACATCTATGTAAAGGGGATGATAATATGAAATCTTTAGGTAATAAACTTGTTGCTTTACTGGATGTGAAGAGTATTGTCACTATCATTCTTACCTTAATCTTTGGATATCTGTCGTACCAAGATAAGATATCTTCGGATCAATTCCTCATGGTATTTACCATGGTGATATCATTTTATTTCGGGGTACAAACAGAAAAGAAGACCAGCAGTAGGATTACTAGTGATGCTGTATCTAGTGAACCAGCTGTAAAAACAACTAAGACAAAATAAAAAAAATATGGGAAGGCATCCGTGCCTTCCCATTAAATTTGCATTGCACCTAGAATTCATCTCTAGAAAGCGTATTTGCTACCGCATGATATACATTCTCTACAGCATAAACTATACCACGGCGCATTTTATCGACATCGTTTAAACTTTTAATCGTACCGTTATAATTCTTATAATAGCCTAAATGGTCATCGGTAAATGCCATATTCCAATCAAGCAAACGATCTCTCATTCTAGCCATTGCAGCTCCGGTGCATTTATATGCTAAATCTAAATTAGGCATAATCCCTTCCTCATCATTATAACGCAGTTCGCTATATAAGCAGTCGTTATACTTCTGAATCCTAGGAATAATTCTAGGGTCGAATTCCCGCTCATATCCGACTTCCGATAATTCGTACTTGTCGAATATGCCATACGGATCTTCCATATAATTCCGCATTATCTCTATTGCCGTTTCTTCCGGATAATATGAACACAGAATATGCTGTAACTCATCATAATCCGAATAGAACTGACCACCAATGTATGTGGTTTCCTCTTTAAGAGTGTCTTCAAATTCCTTACGAACGGTCTGATATTCTTTAGACTGAAAGCACTCTTTGAAATTGAGTTCCATTATTCTTCACCTCCTTCACCATCGTCACTGTAATACCAATCCTCATGAATCTTCCATAACGGATAACACTCATGTATCGACCCTATTTTATCATCAAGAGTATTAAGATGCTCCTTAGTAACTAAGTACTTATCATAGAGAACCACATTTGCATGTAATTCATCTCCAAATATGGGATCGGTCCAACCTGTTTCAGTATGAGGAGACCACTCCTGTATAATCTCATGCAGAGTCCTAACTCGTTCTTCTACATTTTCCATTGCTTCTTTCATGATAATAGTATTCATTAACATGATTAAAGTTTTAAGTTGAATGTGTTCTACAGAACCATCCATATCACGCTTTATAGCTTCATCCAAAGCATGACATCTATACATATAAGATTCCATAATACTAATTGAAACTTCTTCCGGATAATTCGAATCGAGAATCTTTAAAGTTTCTTCTTTATCCGGATACTGTTCTAAGCCTTTTGCTGTAGCTTCTTCGTCTACAAATTTAACAAAATCTCTACGAACTGCTACATATTTTGGCGATTTAAGACAGGCCTTAATGTTAATTTCTTTGTCATTCATGTGTCGTTCCATAAAAACTACTCCTCTCAACTAGCCTAATAAGGGATCGTTGAATGACCCCTCTTTCGGCATTTGCATTATTAGTCCTTTTCTGTGTAAGGACTAATCATCTTGTAAAAACTTTCTTCCTGAGCATCAGAATCAAATACTACTTTGAATCCGATTTCCTCCCAAATGTTGTACCCTAAATCCATAATCGATACTATAGCTGTCTTGGCAGAAATAGACTTCTTTACATCTGAGTAAATAGTATCGTTAAACTGCCTTAAGGTGTCCTCGAAAAGCTTAGAGCTTTCGCAGTTAGCCTCAACAATGTGAATGTACACTACATTATAGATATCAGTGTAGTGTAAATATGAAATTGATGGAGTTCCGGCTTCAGTTCCAGAATTAACTGTACAATGTAAAACCTTACCTCCGTTTAAAAAGTTTTTAACGTCTCCCATTTGAAGACCTCCTGAAATTAATATTATTGCATACGTATGTATGCAACACATATCGATAATATACAACTGACACAAATAATACACTGTGCCTTTCAGCACAGTGTACTTTTACATATCTCCCTATATCCCTATAATTACTTTTCGTTCTTACCGAGAACGTCTCTGTTGAGTCTGTCGAGTACTCTCTGATTAAGAGCCTGTAAAGCAGCTTCTACATGAGTAAGAGCTTCTTCATTGTAATTACTTGCAAATGGACCACTCTGGAAAGACTTGAGTCTATCTCTTGCGATTTCAAGAAGATCTACATCAAGAACACCAGGAATAGATCCTTCTTCTTTTCTTGGGCCATTCTGATGCTGAACTGTAAGAAGAACTTCATCTGAATCCTTTCTTACAATTTCATACTTGTGGTTAGCATTGCCAGGTCCGATTTCATCTACGGCTCTGACATAGTTAAGGTTTGCTTCTTTCTGAATTGTGTCAAGTATACGCATAATTATACTTCCTTTCAAATTATATATTTTATAAAAAAGTTAGACTTGATGTAAAAAAATATGGGAGCCTTGGAGGAGGCTCACCATATTTATACGAATGGGGGTAGAAAATATCTTTAATCTTTCGGACCGAGCTCGAATGCGAACTCGTTCGATGTAAATCCAGCAGCACCAGGATGTCCGCCTCCTCCGAGAGGCTTGCAGATATCAACACCGCAGTGGATATTTTCAGCTTTCTCGGAATTACCGCGATACACGGTGTAATGGTGCTGGAGAGTTTTGTCCTCATAATGTTTTACGAAGATATCGAACTTGTGGTCCTTCCACTTTCTCTTGTCTATTCGGTCAAACAGTTCCGAGTTATATTTCTCGGTGTCAATTATCAAAGCCGAATAGCACTGATCACCAACGAAGATATGACTCTCATAGGCTTCTTCAGCCAACTGTGTCATCTCAGCAATCTGAGCACCGTAGATTCTCTTGGCTTTATCAACCTGATGGTCTACAACCGGAGCTTCTGTTGCACCAAAGACATCATCGAACCAGTATCGATTGAGCTTCGGACATCCCTCAATCATTTTTCTGATCAAAGCAGCATATGGTTTTGACTGAGGAAAAACATGACTCCATGTATCATTGTCTGACACATAGAGTGTGCCACACGGAATAAGTACAAACGGTGATCCTGCAACATGTCCTACGTGCCCCTTCTGGCTATTAGACATTACTATGTCTTCAGCTGTGCATCCAGCATACCAGTAATATGCGAGTTCCGATGCTGCTATACCATCATATCTAATACCCTTGATGGCATCTGACAGTGCTGGGTTGTAGTCATGTAATGCTGACATGGATGTTCCGTGATGGTCAATCCAGTAGAACATATGAGTTGCTTCGTAAAGCTCCTTCATAACTTCTACCGGAAGCATGATGTCCACTACGTAAACAACACAGTGTTCATCAATACTGTCGATGATAGGATAGAATGCCTCTGGGTCCTTTTCATATTCACCATAATTGTAAGTTATGGTTTCAACGTTTTCTTCAGGGATACCCCACTTTTCAATAGCATCTCTTACTGCCCAGTAGCCTGCACAGTAACCATCCGCATCAATGTGGTGGAATACCACTGCTCTTTTTACAAAATCAATTTTTGCCATTGATAGAAATCCTCCTTTTTCTTGATGCTGAACGAAGCTTATCTTCAAGCATCATAGCAATTTTCTTACTTGTTTTTTCCACTGCAGCCCCAAGGATAAGTGCTGCTGAGCAGACAGCTACAGTCATAAAGTCACCTGTTTTTGCGACATATATAATGACTATGGTTAAAATTCCGGCGATTAATACCGCCTTAAGATTTATGTTCTTCATTGCTAAATTCCTCCTAGAATAAGAACAAAAGATTGCGGGCCTTTTGACCCTCGTACATAATAATAATATATAGCCAAGTATTAGTTTACTCAATAATAAAATTTTACATGGGTCAACTTTTATATAATCGTAAGGAGGGAACCCAAATGAGAAACCCAGATCTAATAAGTAATACATCAGCAAACCAAAACACACTTATAGATATTCCTGAAGACATAGAGCCATTCTACCCTCAGGAGTATGATCCATTTGACGAAAAGTCTATGAAGAAATATTTTGTAGAACTGAAAAAGATGGTTCGAGGTTCTATAGAATACCAATCTCTTATCGAATTCTTAAAGCTTATGGGATTAGACCACTGCTCTATTATGCCTAACTTATCTAATCAAGGTAAGTCTAAAGTAAAGATAGAGATACATCATCATCCTATGGACTTAGAAACTATATGCAGAGTCATATACAAGAAACGCTTACAGTGTGGAGAACCTACAGATACAAGATCCACAGCTTATGAAGTAATGTGGAATCACTATTCACTATTAGTAGGATTGATTCCATTATGTGAAACCGTTCATGAATTAGTACACTCTGGTGTACTATTTATTAACGCCAATAAAGTCTATGGATTCTATAAACACTTTATAGACAGATACTATAATTTCTTTGATCCGGAAGACTTAGAAACTCTTGAAAAGATAGCTACAGAGTCAGCAAAGACTATAGAAGATTATGCGACTTTGCTTGCTCAAAACTATATAAACGTAGATATGCATACTCCTAATATTCACGGTATTATTAAAGATACTGGTGATTTAGCTCATGAGATTCTTATATCCGCTAAGACTGCAGATCAACAGTTATTACAGGATAATGTATTGAATGAGTTTAAACAGCCAAAGGTTATACAATTCTACGACATGTTTAGACGAAAGGAGAATTAAGATATGATTGAATTTGAAGATGATATCTCCTTAGATTCACCATCTATAGAAATGGTTGATTATAAGACTGTGCAGGCTAGAAAGTTTTCTAAAGACACACATCTTATGATTATCACCAAGAGGCAAACTAAGGAAGAATTAGATGCAGATTACGCTCAGTATCTTAGACTTACGATCAAACAGAAGCTTAAGGCTAACGATATGGCAAGTAAACTGTTTGGTATGACCAATGACCAGTTATATAATCAGTACAAGAAAGTATTCGAATTCGGTAAAGAAGATATGCCTGGTTATACAGATACCACATCAGATATAAATATTGGTTTAAACCATGATAATATCAGTAACGATGAAGATGATATCCCTATGGACATCATTACAAGGGATGTAAACAGAGATACATTCGTTGGTCAGTTGCAGGAATCTATGGATTTAGAAAGTATTCAGGAAACTAACTGCGGTGTAGATAATCCGGCTTTCTTTACTCCTTATGAAATACTCACATATAAAGGATTCTATTCAGATAATCCAGATACGGATTCTCTTAATGAGGATATATCTGTATTGGATTGGTATAATAACTATACGAGAAGTTTTAATGGTCTTATCACAGAAAACTATTATCCAGTATGGTTAGAAAAGATGAGGTCGTTATACTCTGACTATGATAAGCTTGAAGGACAAGCTAAACTTGACAGACAGCAGTCTATCATAAACTTAGGATGGAATCCAGAGATACCATTTAATGAGCATAATATCCAAATAGGTAAAACTAGACTTGAAAGAGAATGCAAATACGTTCAGGATATATACGAAGACTATTCTCATGTAGGAGAATTATCTGATAAGGCTACAGCGATTAATGAGTCTATTGATACTAATAAGGATCTTCCTGTATATGTAGTACTCACTAAAGGTAATATCCCATTCTTATCAGATGCAATCAGAGCATTTACTGATTCGGAATACTCTCATGCAGGTATAGCATTTGATCCTGAATTAGATAAGATTCATTCTTTTGCTATTGCTGGTTCAAGCGGATATCAGGTAGAGAATATCAGAAGCCGTACATCTGTAGAATCAGTATTCTTATTCTTCTTAAAGAAAGAAAAAGTTCTAGCAATGCAGAAAGA
>Ga0310786_10001719_pt1 | contig 35096 bp, 27 predicted proteins | sample AusTroGonzalo_MG_FD_203881 | JGI IMG/M metagenome (GOLD analysis project Ga0310786, IMG submission 203881) | Bovine rumen microbial communities from tropical cattle in Woodstock, Queensland, Australia - Gonzalo_03 (v2) (version 2) | ecosystem: Host-associated > Mammals > Digestive system >... | reverse complement strand
TTACAACAATACCTGCTCCGCGAGTACCCACAGGAGAATGCTCGGTGTGAGTGGAAGGAATTTAAGAATCTGAAGAACTCGTTCTGTGGGGACGAGAAGGATGATGTGATTTCCTACGTGTCGGCTATCGCAAACATGGAGGGTGGTTTTCTTGTGGTGGGTGTGCATGATAAAACACTGGAGATTGTCGGCACAGACACCTATAACTATGACCACCAAAAAGCAATTCTTCGATTGACGGAACGATGCACGAACCTGTCGAGTGAAGGACTGGACATTGAGGAGTATTTCACTGACGACACCAAAAAGGTGGTGTGGGTGATTCGTGTCCCTAAGCATCTGCCAAAGCGTCCTGTCTATGCTCACGACAAAGCATGGCAACGGATAGAAGACTCTTTAGTGGAACTGACACAAGAACGATTGAATGCCATCTTGGATGAACCTCTATTCACAGACACCGATTGGTCGGCTGTTATCGTCCCTAATGCTACGATAGATGATTTGGATGAAGTCGCCATTGCCAAAGCAAAGGTGATGTTCAAGAAGGTACACAGCCGTATTCCTGCAGCAGAGGTGAATGCGTGGTCGGTAGAGGAGTTTTTGAGTAATGCAGGTGTGATGATAGATGGTGGTATTACTCGTGCAGCTATTATTTTGCTGGGCAAGCCTATTTCTGTGTTCAAACTCCGTCCTGCCATAGTAAGAGTTACTTGGTCACTACGTGATGAACACGAAGATGTGGTTGACTATGAGCATTTCACAGCACCATTCATCTTGACGGTTGATCAGATACTTGCCAAAGTGCATAACCTAACGATGCGAGAGATGCCTGGCGGCACGATGTTCCCTGATGTAATGCAGCAATACGATGACTATTCCATGCGCGAAGTTCTTCATAACTGCATCGCCCATCAAGATTATACCTTGCAAGAAAGAATCAATTTGGTAGAGAATCCTGGATTCCTATATTATGCCAATGGTGGCAGCTTTATTCCTGGCTCCCTGCAAAAGGCATTGGCTACACATGGGCCACAGCGTCACTACCGCAACGAGTGTCTTTGTAATGCAATGGTGAACTTCAATATGATTGACATCGTTGGTCGAGGTATCCGCAAGATATTCAATGAGCAGTGGAAACGCCACTTCCCCATGCCTGACTACGAGATTGATGCTGCCAATAAAGAGGTGGCAGTCCGTTTATATGGCAATGCTATCAATGAGAAGTACACTACACTCTTGAAAGAGAAGAAGGATCTGACTTTGGAGGATTGTATATTATTGGATGCCGTTCAAAAAGGACATCGAATCAATGAAACTGATGCCAACAATTTGCTTAGTAGAGGATTAGTTGAAGGTGAATACCCAGACCTTACTATATCGTTGAGCATTGCAAGGCAAACAAAACAAGTTCCGGAGTATACAAGATTGAAAGGGCTTGAAAAGGACAAATTAAAGCAAATGGTTATACAATTCCTGCAAAACTCTGGAAGCGAAGGAGCACGTCGTGAATTTATATATAAATATCTCAAAGATGTGTTACCTTCCAATAAAACAGAAGAGCAGCAATTGCGTATCGTTGGGAGATTGTTGGTAGAAATGAACGAAGAAGGATTAATTGGAAAGGAAGGACTTAGATGGCTTGTAAGATGATGCGATTCGACCAAATTCGCCTAATCCGACCGTCAATCCGACCGTTTTGGCATCATCCGACCGAAATCCGACCATTTTAATGGCATTCACCAGTCTATCCGACCGAAAATAGTTTTAAGAACGAGATATAACAATTTAATTATGATATTTGGAAAGAAAATAAAAGAGCTCAGAGAAGAGCGAGGATTGCTGCAACGACAATTGTCTGCGGCATTAGAGATTGATACACCTATGTATAGTAAAATTGAACGTGGTGAGAGAAAAGCAAAACGTAGCCATATTCCTATCATGGCCAAACTTTTCAATGTGGAAGAAAAGGAACTGCTCACCATCTGGTTAGCAGACAAGGTGCTTGACACAGTAGAAGATGCAAGTGAGGTGAAAAATGATGCTATCGCTTACGTCCAAAACGAGATTGAGAATGAATAGTGTCGGAGACGAAACTCACTGATTGTCTGAAAAATGCTATATTCTGCAAAGAGGTCTCCGACAAAAACTATCAAACATATGTCGGAGATGCTGTCGGAGAGCCAATGTTCCGTAGAACATGAAAATAAGTAATAAGCAATCTACATTTTACAATAGAGTTTACATTATTTATCATTAATAAACGATTGAAATAGAATTGATCATGGCTTTTAATGATGACATAAAAACACTGATAGATACTTCGGTTGATCAGCCTACTGAAGTTCAGATAGACCATATAGAGGAATGTGTGGTAATGATACATGATCATGTGACCAATGGCTATCAGCAAAGCCGTGAATGCCTTCAATTTTCTATCGGTCAATTGGAAAGAGTCCACAGGATTGCAGTGGTGAAAATGATATTCATGGCTATGGATTCAATAGACCTATTAGCCAGTAGGTTCTCTAAAACATCATCTCCTTCGACCACCTATTACGATGTAAATGTAGATGGGCAAGTGATAGACCAATTGATGGATCGAATAGGACCAGACATCAGCGGAAATGTAAATATGAGCCAGTTGAAACCGGAGATTAGTCATAAGTTGACGTTGGAAGAGCGGAAGCTGATGGCAAGTTATTGTGTAGAAACTGTACAGACGCTTGGACTTAGGGCTAATTGGGATGGAGACATCATAAATGGTCAAACCATGCTTATGACAATTATGTACTCCATCTGTAAGCATGATAACGTAATGGACTTCTTTTTCAATTGGGCTAATAATATATCAGACAGGCTCAACACTTCCAGCCAATATCAGTTAGCCAGAGATTTTGCTGAAAGTCTGATGATGATAGGACATCAAGAGGGGATGATTGCTGAATGTTATTATGATGCATCGAGAGCTTATATAGGCGCGAGACATGTATTGGGAGGATTGCTGTATTTAAACATATCTCTTCTTGATTTGCAGAAAAGAACCATAGTACGAAAAGAATTGGCTTTTGATATTATATGGCAGATGTTAAAAATAATGCGTGATGCCCATTTCCATAATCAAAGTTTTGTCGACAAACTGCTGAAAATGTATGATGGGCTTGGTATGGATGAATACAAGACCTTATCAGTATATCAAACAGCATTTGGGGCAGGCTTATATGGTGAAATAGAAGAGACAGCAAAGCGTGTTGAAGTGTTCCTATGCGATAAAAGAGAGATGATATTTAGTTATATAGAGCATAGTGCAGCGCCTTGGTATTCACTCATCAGATCCCTACGTCAAAATGGTGCTAAAGGAGATTATCTTGTGATGGATTCGTTTGAAGGAATGATGAAAGCCATCCTGCTACAGAATGGGAATGAGAAGATGGTAAAGTTCTATGACGAGAATGAGGACAAGAGCGCACTTTTGATGGAAGAGCTTGCTAAATTGGAAACGACACGTAACTCAGAAGATATCGGCCAAGACAGTTATAAGGCTTTGGTGCTGGCGAAGGATGTGATAGAAAAAGCCGTTGCAGATAATAAACCGGCAGACTATATACTGGCGATGAGACCGAAATCAGACTTCTCATTTGCAATGACTGACAAGAAACTTGAAGGTGATTTTAAAAAAGTGGATGTAGTTGACCCCAAAGCAGAAGATTGTAATTTACCATATGGTGAAATAGATCGTTTAGCGTGGCTATTGCAGATGGAGAAGAGTGACTGCGTGATGTGGATAGGAAAAGGCAACAGTAAAGTGTTCCGTATGACACTGCTCGGAGGCATGTATAAGTTTGATGAACTGTCAGCAATCAGTGCAATCGATGCCGATAAATTACAGAAAGAGACCATCGGTAAACTGGTATTTAGTCAAACTGAACGAGATAGAAGTGATACTATCTATACAAAGAATGAACTGGAGCTTAAGTCAGAAGCAGAGCAGATATATCAGCAAATGAAGGATTGCACTATTGCTGTACCAAACATTGTAAATAGGATATTCTTCGTCAAGGATATAGCTGTTTCAGCCATTCCACACCAGTTGATGATAGACGAAAGAACAGGAAAGTTTGTTGGGGAATCGTGGCCATCTGCCAATGTTATTTCAACGGAGTTCCTGATAAAAAGCAATTTTAATGACCCTTTGCCAAAGGGCTATAATAAGTCCTATTGGAGTCCATTGAACAAGGAAACCACTTTTTGGGGTATCAAAGAAGGACTGAAACAGGTGTTTGAAGATTACCAGTTTGATGTGGATGATAATGATGAGCCAGCAATGCCGTTACATGCAGATTTGAATATAGTATGCGTCCACGGTGCAGACAATATCAGCGATTCGGAGTGGTTCTATGCTGGTGGAACGCCTATTTTCAATTCAAAAAGAGCAGTAGGGCCAGGGAAGGTACTGGTGTTATTTGTCTGTCATTCAGGTAGCATTACTCATCAGTATTACGACCACACAATGCATACTATCATAAAACGATATTTGCGAATGGGGTATAGTTCGGTGGTTGCGCCAATGTGGAGTCTAAATACCGAAATTACTAAGATATGGCTACCTGTGTTTATGGAGATTGTTGATGCAGGTGGATATATGGTGGATGCTGTTTTCCAAGCCAATATGGAGGTAAAAAAACAGTTTATCACGCCATCTGCGTGGGCATGTCTGCATCTGTTCGGGAATCCATATATGAAAATAGCGGATAAACCGATATTAATTGTAGAGTAGAAGAGTTTATGTTGGATTACGACTTCAAAATATTGCAGCCCAGTGAATTTGAATGTTTTTCACGAGATTTATTACAAGCTCGTGAAGATATTTTTATAGAGAGTTTTGCTGACGGGCGGGACAAAGGCATTGACTTGCGCTTTGCCTATAGCAAAGACAAAACCTGTATTGTGCAATGTAAACGCTATAAGGAGTGGAAGGAACTGAAAGGAAAACTGAAGGAAGAAGTTGAGAAGGTTAAACGATTATCCCCCCAACGATATATACTAACGACATCTGTAGATTTGACGGTGAAGCAGAAGGATGAGGTGCTTGCCATGTTTAATCCATTTATTTTGAGTGGTATGGATGTTCTTGGCAAAAAGGATTTGAATAATCTGTTAGAGAAGAATCCTGAGATAGAGAAGAACTATCACAAACTGTGGCTGGCAAGTACAAACGTACTGAACACGATTATTAACAGGGCCACGCTGAATTGGTCATCGTTTGAATTGGAAAAAATAGAAAAAGACATTAGACTTTATGTTGAAAATGAGAGCCTGAACAAGGCACTTGACGTGTTAAAAGAAAACCATTATGTGGTTATTTCTGGTATTCCAGGTATAGGAAAAACGACACTTGCAAGAATGCTCGTTTATACGATGCTGGCACGGGGATATGAGGAGTTTGTGTATGTTGATGACATGGATACTGCTGCCAAGATGTTCAGTAAGGAGAAACGACAGATCTTCTTCTTTGATGATTTCTTGGGAGCCAATTCTTTCGTTCAGCAGTCAGTCAGTTTTGAGAACAAACTCATTACGTTTATAGATAAAGTCAGGAACAGTAAACACACGTTGTTTATCCTATCAACCCGCGAGTATGTATTGTCGGAAGCCATGGCACATTATGAAAAGTTGTCGATGAGCAATATCGACATTGCAAAATGTACAATAGAACTAGAATACTACACGAAGACCATCAGAGCCAAAATATTGTATAACCATTTGGCAGAAGCGAATATACCGCCAGAATACATAAATGTGTTTATAGATAAGCGAGGGTATATGACCATCATCAACCATCAGAATTTCAATCCACGAGTCATAGAATCGATTATCAAGGAGCAGATATGGGAAACCATAGATTCCAATGATTTTGCAAACAAGGTAAAGGAATTCTTTGATAACCCGATTAGCGTATGGCAGTTTGCTTTTGAAAAACTGGATGTTGAGACGAGATATACTCTGCTTGTGCTTGGAACGATGGGAGGCCACGTAAGATTGGATGACTTTCAGGAGGGATATAGGCAGTTCTGTATATTAACCAGTCAGGAAGTGGGGCTGAAATATGATGATGTCAAGTGGAGGCAGTCGCTGAAAGTACTGATGAACTGTTTTTTGAAGATAGATAACCGCAATGGCATCAAACTGGTGACGATGTATAACCCATCAATAGCAGACTTCATCGTGTTTTATCTTAACCAGAATACGACAACGGCCTTGCAGATTATCAGAGGCGCTTGCTTTATAGAGCAATTGTATAAAGTGTTCTCTGATAATCGGGATTTTGCTGTACGGAAGAACCTTGTGTATGTTGACGAAGATTCATTCCCAGTGATAGAAACCGCGTTTAAAAGGATATGGAATGAGCGAAGAACATGTCAGTTGAAGGATCGTATCTTTTATGATGCGGAAAGGGATGATTTCGTAGAGACACGGATATTATATGACTTCAAAACAAATTATCCATTTTTCTGCAAGCAGTATAATGGTTTTGCAGAGGAAATGTACAATGCGGACGAGTTGACATGGCAAACTGTAAAACTAAAGCATAGAATCGGACTGATGAATCTGCTGGATTGGAACTATATGTTCAGGGGAGCAGAAGGGTATATTCCAACTATCATAGAGAACGAAACACTTGATACGGATGAATGGATAGAGTTGGTGGAAACAGTAAAAGAGTTGAACGTGGAGGATGAAGTGCTAAACAATTCATTTTATGATAAGCTTGATGATGATCTGAAATCAGAAATCAGTGGTTTTTCAGACCAAAGTGAATGTGATGAGGAATTAAAGAAAGTGGAATCGCTTAAAGAACTGTTGCCAAACTGGAAATGGTATGATGTTTATGGTGAGATTGATGGTGCTGAGAAGCGTATCAAAGAAGAGGAGGATGAAGCTGATTATTATGATGATTACGAGCAATGGCGGTCACAGTCTGAAAAAGAAGATGCCCAAATAGATGAAATGTTCGGGGCTTTGAGATGGAATTGAATAACTAATGTAGACGATAATTCATCATCATGCGAACCTGTTGGTTACGCAAGGGTGTAAAATAAACTATGTCTTTATTTTTTTATTGTAGCAGTTTATTTGACACTCTCCACAATAACGATTTACAACCTAAACAAAGGTTAAAAACGTTAAATCTTCATCTTATTCACTCTCGGAAAAATCCACGAAATCACTTTTCTACCGTTTTAATTAAAATCTTCTGATACACAACAAGTTGCAAATACTCTGGTTGCACAGGTTTGACCTCCATCGAAATACCTAACAGTTTCACCAGCATTGCCCAATCTACTTTCTCTGGCTGCAGTGGCTTGACCGACGTGACCATCCCCAACAGCGTCATACACATCAGCCCTTATGCATTCCGCTACTGCCGCGGCTTGACCTCCGTGACCATCCCTGAGAGTGTCACATCCATTGATGATTATGCTTTCGAAGGCTGCAGCGGCTTGATCGGCGTGTATTGTCATGCCATATATGTGCCAAAGGTAACAAGTTACACTTTCTATAATGTGACTATAGGGAACGCCACTCTCCATGTTCCAGCAGCCTCCATTGAAGCCTACAGAGCGGCAGAGCCTTGGAAGAATTTCGGAAATATAGTGGCACTGCCAGAGGAAATAGATGGTATCTATTACAAATTAGATGATGACACCCATACGGCAGAAGTAACATATGGAGACATCAAGTACACAGATGCAGTTGTCATTCCAAAGTCTGTTATGTATGGGGGTACCACATATTCTGTCACCTCCATCGGCGATTATGCTTTCCGTTACTGTAGTGACTTGACCTCTGTGACGATTCCCAACAGTGTAGCATACATTGGGCATTATGCATTCTATGGCTGTATTTAGAGACCTCTAAACAACTATAAACAATGAAAAATACATAGAGATAAACCATTGTATATCAACCACTTTTAGATTTTAACACTTCGGACTTGCTTTTTGGTGGTTCTCAAAAATCCGCTTACCTTTGCAACGCATTTCTACCGCGGAGAATTTTGAGGGCTTTTATTTTGCCATCTCGTGGACAGGGTTGACAAAGGTTGACAAGAGTGGACAACGGTTGACTGAGGAACGAGAGGGAAAGAAGCAAGGAAGTGACCTCATTTGGAGAACGTGACATCGTGGAATGAGTTGACAAGGATTGTCAATGATTGACGAAAGTTCACTCCGTGGCGGTTTGCATGAAATTGATTGTAGAACCACATAAAAAAGGAGTCAAATGAGAAAGACAAGAAAATGCGCCTTCTGCGGCAAGGAGTTCACTTGTAACAGCGGCTCGCAGAGGTATTGTTCAGAGCATTGTGCTGAGGCAGCAAAGGCTCAGCGCAAGAAGAGACAGCAGGACTTTTTGAAGGCTGTCCAGCCTGTTATAGGCATCGCCAGCCAGGAGTATCTTTCGTTCTCCAAGGCTGCCATCCTCATGGGATGCTCCCGTCAGTACGTTTACAAATTGGTAAACGAGGGGAAACTTCCTGCTTCACGTATCAGCAGCCGGATGGCATTCGTCCGCAAGGCAGACATCGAGAAGATGCTTGCTGGCAATCCTTATCATAGAGTATTGCCAACATACAAACCTATGACTCCTTCTTCCCTATCGTTGAAGAAGGGACACGCTACAAATAAGCCAACAAGGAAAGAGGATTCAATTCAGAACATCGAGCCTCTTGAATACATATCTGGCGAGGACGTTATGGCTATCTACAAGGTAAAGAAGTCATGGCTCTACACTTCTGCCAAGAATAACCAAGTACCCATTTGCAAGATTGCTGGCAAGAACTATTATAGCCGAAAGCACATGGATGCACTTTTCGGAGTTACATCCGAGATAGAGGCTTTGACAGAATGGCTTACTACCGAGGAGGCTGTAGCACTCTATTCCACGACCAAGGAATCCTTGCGCACCCAAGCCTACCGCCGCCATATTCCCACCAAGCGAGAATATGGCAAGACCTATTATTCAAAGAAACATCTTGATGACATCTTCCGTCCCGACCTGAAGGCGAGTGATGACTATTACACCACCACCGAAGCTGCCGAGAAGTACGGCATGACCAAAAGCAACATCTGCGTTATCGTCAAGACGAACAACCTCACGAAGGTGAAAGTCGGAGTGCAGAACCTCATCGTCAAAGAGGAATTAGACCGAATAATGGCAAGCAGACTGGCCCAATTCGGGGCCTACAGACTCCAATAACGCCCAATAATAAGTATCAACTGCGTGAAAGTACAATTATCCATGAGTTATGAAAGGGTAAGTTGGGCACTCTTCCATCACGCAGTTACTTTGCACTCGCTATGAGACGCATAGCCTTCGATTATTAACAAAACAAAATTTCATACAAGTATGAGTAACATTTGCAAGACAGTAACCCTGCGTACGCGTAAGATAAAGAAAGGTACGCAACTGAGCTTCTACCTTGACTACTATCCCGGCTACAGGGACGAGTCAACCATGAAGGTACAGCGACATGAGTCACTTGGCATCTACATCTTTGCCAAACCCAGGAACCAGCGCGAGCGTGACTACAACGAGCGCATGACTGAGAAAGCCGAGGCGCTGCGCTGCCGACGCTATGAGTCCATAGTGAATGAGAGGTACGATTTCTTTGACCGTGAAAAGATGAAGGGCGACTTCCTTGCCTACTTCAAGCAGAAAGCAGACAAGAAGAACTGCAAGTGGCAGAACGTCTATAAGCATTTCGAAACCTTCTGCGAAGGCAAATGCACCTTTGGGGAGATAGACGTTGACCTGTGCAACAAATTCAAGGAGTACCTTTATAAAGCTCCACAGACCATCCACAAGAAACAGAAGTTGCACACCAATACCATTGCAGGCTATTGGTCAACCTTCCGTGCCGTACTCCACACAGCCTACCGCGACCACAAGATCAAGGAGAATCCCAATGGCTTCCTTGACAGGATTGACACCATTCCAACGGAGAAGGAACACCTCTCACAGCCGGAACTCGTAAAGCTTGCCAACACAGACTGCAAGGAACCAGTATTGAAGAAGGCATTTCTCTTCTCCTGTCTGACTGGACTCAGAAAGAGCGATGTCAAGGCGTTGACTTGGAAAAAGATTCAGCCATACGGTGACGGAGGCATGTATATCACTGTGCGTATGCAGAAGACTCAGCAGCTCGTAAACAACCCTGTCAACGAAGAGGCTCTTGAACTCATTGGCTTCTATGATGGAGAACACGACCCCGATGCAAAAGTATTCCCTGACTTTAAGGACAAGATGACGGGTACCACGTTAAAGAATTGGTTGAAGGCAGCGGGCATCACCAAGCACATCACATTCCACTGCGCCCGTCATACTTTCGGCTCCTTGCAGGTTGATGCAGGAACGGGCATCTACACCGTCCAGCACATGCTCGGACACAAGAACGTGGAAACAACTCAGATCTATGCGAATATGGCTGACGAGAGCAAGCGTGAGAGTGTCAACCGCATCACCTTGAAGCCAAAGATAACTCCACAGCTGAAAGTCGTCGGGCAGGGATAAACCTATTTGTTGGTTCTATTTCTTCGAGAAATGAAACCAAGGAAGCTATTTTCAGGTCACAAACATGGGAAAATGGGAACCAACAGGATTGGCTCTCATTTTTCGTTATACCTTTGCCGGGCAATCAAACAACTGCGAAAAAGGAGGAAAAGGCCGAGTATGAAAATCATACTCACTTCAAGTATGATTCACAAATAAACATAAATCATTGGCCTACAGACGGAAAGGACATACATCATGTGCGAAAATCTTCTTAACTTTGCAGTGCATTTTCTGAAACAACGAACAATAATACGTAAAGACAATGAAAATAGATTCTCCATCTTCAATCACTTCACGGGAGGCATCCATCCGACTCGAATGGATCTCCACAAGAATACTGCCGGGAGTTGCAGTTCTTCTTCTTTCAATTCCACTTTGCCAATGGGCAGACTCAAATCTTCCCAATGGCATTATTCCAGTATCTATCATTTACCTGATGATTGTAATAGTCCTATGGTCAATGTATATGGCAGTACAGTATGCTTTCGTGGGAATAGCGCAGACGTGGAAAAACAAGACTCATGCTTGCAATAATCAAACTGCAACAAATGAATCAACGGCACAGAAGCCTGTTTTTCTTTTGGAGGCAATACCTGTCTATAACGAGTCAGAGGGTATTGATACCGCTTGTGAAGCAGAAACCGCTGAAGAGATAAGCGAGACTGAGGTTATAGAAGAGGCATATATGGCAGAGACAGGAGAACTCGCAAAAGACAACCATGTCAGCGTAACCTACCAGCAGGGTATTGATGACTTCTACCAAAGTCAGGCAGAAAGCCAGAAGAAGAAACTGGACACCATTCATGAATACCTTTTATACATCATGTCTCCATTTGTATATGAGGAAGACATGGACGAGTTCTGTACAGATCTGTTGAGATTCGCGATGGATCACAACTACCGCCCTGAAGTTGAGTGGAAGAGATACAAGACCAAGCTGAGCAGCTTCGATGTCCGTCATATGGTCTGGAGCATTGCAACAAGATTGGGACTTGGTAAAGGCAAGGTTTACAGCAACGATGATTGCGTCTGTTATATCGAGCGTCGTTTTGCTTCATTATGCGTAACAGCCAGTGGAGAGCCGTTATCACACAATACGCTCAGGAACCTGACTGTCACATCCAACAGCGACCAGATTCACTGCGATTACCCTGGGAAAGACGGACTGCTGTTTCATATTCCTTTGCAACTGGGTGGAGAGAAAGGCTGAAGTTAATATCTCTCACCAATCCTGCATCAAAACATAAACATCACATTACGGGCCACATCAGATACAAAACTCTGGTGTGGCTTTATTGTGTATATACCTTTTTAGTCATAAATCTTACCCAAAACACGGCCAAAATCTCAACTGTCATTCATTATACTTACGTATTCGATGTTATCAAAATCCACTTCAAAAAACTGTTTTTACCATGAAAAACAGCCAAAAACGAGGCTCAACTGCGTGATTGTTTCGTGATGCACCTGTTATTAAAAAGTGGCTTGCCCTCCGATTCGTAACGAGGTTCCTTTGCAGCACGATTCCACTAAAGGGTCGTGTTGTAAAATGATAAAAGATCAAATTACGTTCAATGACCTTCCACAGGTCATCGCCGAACTTCGGGATGAAGTATCAGGCATGAAGGCGTTACTGCTGAACCTTCAGAACAGACCAACTCAGCAGAGAGAGAACAGACACCGCCCTGTCACGCCAGAGCAGGTTGCCGAGTACACCAACATTCCGCTTGCGACCATCTATCAGAAACTCGCAAACAGGGAAATCCCCGGCTCCAAGCCAGGCAAGCGATGGGTAATCTACCTTGATGAGATAGACAAGTGGCTTGAAGCGAACCGCAAGAATCCCATTCCTCTGACGGATGAGGAACAGAACGCTGCCATCCTTGCATCGCACAAGCGCAAGCCAAACAAGTCCAGTTGGAACGATGAAGGTTCAGCTCAACGAAGTCAACCTATTGCAAAACCTTTTGACGGGGATAAAATCTAAAATCAAGCAATTATGTACGACCAAAAAATTCATTACTGCTTCACGCTGTCCGAGGAACAGATGAAGTATCTACGCAGCAAGAAGTACAAGATTGACCGCATGGAATGCTTCATGTCGCTTGTTGAACTCGCTGAACGCGAAACGAAACTGGTACAGATAAGCAAGACTCAACAAGTTGAAATCTTGCCCGGCCAAGTGATGGTTGACAATACCCAACTTGCCAAGCTCTGGGATAAAGACCGCAAGACGGTTCCCAAACTGATAGAGGCGATGGAGGCTCTGGGTATTTCCTCTTCACAGAAGGTAGGAGATAACCGCATCCATACGCTTCATGCTTTTTCGGGCTGGTATGTGGATGGCATGTTTGTCAAGAATCCCTTCGCAACAAGAAGGAATGCCGATGGCACTGCAATCGTCACCGCGGAAGTTCCACCTGCAAGGGTATTCACTATTGATGTGTCGGATGACAAGCAGATTGGCGAGGAAATTTCTGTTTCAGATGGCAACAATTCCGATGCAGGAAACGTGAGTGTGATTTCTCCTGCCGATAGCAATGTGTCCCAACTATCACCACCATCTAATGATAGTGGCAATGTGGGTAAATCTGTTACGGATGGAAGAACTTCCGATTCTTCTCAGAACAACATTTCCCCTCAATCTGCTGACATCCCTTCTTCGCATGTAGAAGCCGATGGTAGTCAGAAAGATAATGCAAGTCGAACGCAGAGCCAAACTCGTTTGAACTATGCTGAGACGCAGCTTATCTTATCTAATGAAGGGAAAAGAAATGATGAGCCATCAGCAGAGCAAGAAGGACAATCGCTAAATCCTAACAGCACCTCGTCTGATAGCAATGGAGACTACAGTCAGAAGTCTAATGGCTATTCCAATCCTAATGGACTCCATAGCGAAAAGTAACAGCCCTGAAGGACTGTGGTCTGCGACCTGCACCGCCCAACCATCCCAAGGGAAGTTTGCCGATACAGGCTGCAAGGCAAGCCAAGACGCACTTTTAAGCCCTGACGGGAACTTTGGAGTTAAAAGACCCGCTTTTTTAGAGGGACTTTTCGAGAAATCCTTTTGTAGTACAAAACAGGTGTCCCTGTTGTTGCACTCCTAAAAGTTTCTCGGGCTACTCGCAGGCTCGCAGACCTTGTCCTTCTTTCTAACCATTTTATATTCATCCCTTTCATTAAAAGATATTGAGAATGAAGAAAAAGAAGATAACCAAGAAAACGCCGACCAGAGTACATGCCTTCAGATGTACGGATGAAGTCTGGTTGCAACTCAAAGCATTTGCCAAAAAATGTGGCATAAGCCTGAACCGCTATCTCATGGAGACAGGCTTAAAGCATCATCCTCGTCAGCGGCTCACCAAGGAAGAGGTCGAAGCCCTTAACTCCCTTGTCTATGCAAGGACGGATCTGATAAAAATCACCAGCGTCCTTTCCAAGAAAACGGACGAGGAGAAGTTGAAACTCTTTAAGACAGAGAAGTTCATGACATGGTGGATTAGGTCAAGTGCGGAACTCATCCAACATTGGTATAGCATTGAAGAGAACATTTCATCACCTGTACTGAGCAAAGAAAGGAGCGAACCATGATTATGCTTGCAAAAGTTGTACCCTACGGCGGCAATGCCGTAAGGTACGCATTGGAGAAAGAGAAGGCTAAGTTGGTCAAGGTGAACCACATGCCTGAAGGTATCGAACCGACTGCCATCTGGTATATGATGAAGCATCACTGTCAGTTGCATCAGCAGGACAGAACCGTAGGGAGAAGTCTGGAACGTCTCATGGTGCAGTTTGTAATCTCCCCCTCCAAAGAAGAGGCAGCAAACTTCACAATGAATGACTGGGCGAACCTTCAAGATGAATCGTTGGAAACTTTGGATGCTGTCGGTCTTATCCCCATGGGCATGGAGAAGGAAGTGAAGACCAATTTCCGCAATTCAATGAATGTGGGTGGACTTCACTCAGATTCCAAGTCGGGAACACTTCACCTTCACATGGACTGTTGCCGTGTTGACCTTGACGGAAACACCAACGATGTCCATGATATTCACAAGCGGGCAATGATGGCTGCGGAAATTATCAACATGCGGCATGGGTGGAAGCAGCCGAAGGAGATACGTGACATGCGAAGAGAAGAGATTGTGGACTTTTGCGAATACACCCTTCAGAAGATGCAGGAGTTTGACGTTGACTTCTATTTCAAGATGCTTCGTATGAAGGGTTATGAAGTGACACCTCGTTACGACAAGTGCCACAAGCTGTTTGGTTACACTATGGGCATCAATGCCTCGGTATTCAAGGCTTCTGAGATTGGTCGCAGATTTATGGCTTCACAGCTTGAAGCCACATGGAAGAAGTTCCATCCAGAGCCTTCACAGGTTAGGATGAAACCGTCTGCCCCGACTATTACTTCAAGTAGCAGTCCCGTACGTCCTACTGCTCAAACAATGACATCTGCCCAGCCCAAGGTGCAGACAAGAGTCCAGTCGAAACCTATACCTTCCTTCACTATATTCAACATCGATACACCTATTGGCAGCAAGGCTGTTGAGATTCCGAACTCGGTCAAGGACATTTTCCTCAATGAGGCTCAGGTTCCAGAGGGCAATAATACCGCCTCTGTTGTGGATGTTGCCCATACTGCCATGCTTCTTTTTGCTGGGTACATCGATGCCGCTACTTCCATGTCCGAATCTTGCGGAGGCAGTGGCGGTTCCTCCCCTGAATCTGATTGGGGCAAGAAGGATGACGAGGACGAACGTGCCTATGCTCGCCGATGTCTCCAGATGGCTCATTCCATGTACAAACCAAAGTCAGTTAAACGCGGTTTCCACCGATAAAATAATACTATACATTTATGATTAAAAAGAGTAAGAATAATGAGAATAAGCCTGACTTCGATGTAATGTTCAACGAAGTTCAGAAGGAAATACAGGAGAAGGATGCCGAGGACGAAGTAATCAACCGTACTTCTGATCTTAGGAAGTTGAGTGAAAACATTGACAAGGCAACAAATACTTGGGTCAATGCGACTCTTCAACTTGAATCAGCCATCCATGAGTATCAACGTGCCGAGGTAAAACTGGGTAACGCTGTCAACACCATCAGTGACAAGGTTGACACGATCAAAAAGCACATCGACCAAGTTATGGAAGATGCGCCTACAAAATTGAAGGTGACCGTAACAGTATGTGATACTGACTGGCAGAAGATGCAAGAACTCCATAACCAATGGATGGAACAGGAGAAACAGATGCTTGCCGACCAATACAAACAGCAGGAAACGCTATGGCGGAAGCAGAGTCACAGACTTACGGACATTGTGAGGAATAACGAGGGTGTCTGGCTGTCACAACATCTGTTTTACATAGTCGGTTCCCTTTCCCTCCTGTCAATCATAACGATTGTGTTGGAGATTGCCTTTTATGTGTATTTCCACTGGACTCAATAAGACCCGCCGCCCGTCGAGAGGGCGAGCGGGAAGAACACATCATAGAAACAACGTGTGTGACATGGTGATTGGCTTTCTTGTTCATATTCATTTCGTTTTTATTTTATCTTCTTAAATCGTGCAAATTCTTCGTTAAATGGTTCTACATTATGTTGATTTCTCGATTATTTGTTCATTTATTCAGCAGTTGTTCGATGGCGGCGACTACTGCACTCGGATTAGAGGGCCAAGGCGCAGTGCCTGGCAGAAGTCTGCCTGTGGTATCTGCAAGACGATAGGTCGGGAAACCGCTGACCTCCAGATAACGCTCAATGGCATTCTCCTGCTCTCGTGGCAGATTGTAGTGGACGGCATTGTCTGTGTCAAGATGCTTCTGACTGATGAAGGTACGCCAAGCGTCCTTGGGACTGTTGTTGCAGAAATAGAGATAGACAACGGGCTTTCCTTCAAGCATCTTCTTAAGGTCTGGAACTTTCTCCATCGCAGCACGGCAAGGGCTGCACCATGTTCCCCACACATCCACATAGACGACATAGCCACGGAACGGGGCTATGATATGATCAAAAAGTGTTTTCCCGTCTGTAATGTCCTTTAGTTCTTCCTCTGGCACACGCAGTGAGGCTGGAGAGCCTGCTTTTGGTGTCACCACTTCTTGACGTTCATTCTCGGCCAGGAAGTCGATGATACGTTGATTGGCATTATCAATTGCCTGGATAAAACGGGGATGATGAATCTCCTGATGTGCCAATCCCAACACACGCGGCGAGGCTACATTACTTTTGCCGTCGATGTTATTCACAAAGATTTGTGTCTTGAGGATTTCACGAGTGTCATCATCTATGTCAAGCGAATTGAGGACATTCACCTGCATCGCTACATTTTGTTCGCTCAGTTCCCAATCCCAGTATTGTGCTATGAGCGGCTTACTCAAGATGGGTATGATTTTGGTTTGGAAGGCTTCATTCAGCGAAACATCCCTATTCTTATTAGTACGTAATTCATGAAAGTCCTTTATTGTTTGTAGTTCTTCGTCGGTCAATTGCACTTTCCCCTCTTGATAAATCCGAAGGAGAAAGACGTCTGGATCTGTCAGCCTTGTGCTTCTTAGATCTGCCAGTGCAAAGATATAGTAGAGGATATTTATTTTGAAACCATCGCGGCACATCAGTGGTACCTCCGAGCGCATCCATTGCAGTGGATTCAGTTTGGTCTCTGTTTTATTCAGCATGGCCTGTTGTTCTTCCTTGTTGTACGTCAACCAACAATTGCGGAGCATAGGATTGGCAAACAAATTTTGTATATCGTCCAGGTAATAGGTGCGGAAACGGCGGGATAGGTTCGGACGGGCTGCATTCAAAGAGTCTATTCTCGTCTGACATATAGCCATCGAACGACATTGCTGCGTAATAATACTGTCAAAGGGTAAACTTTCTGGTGTGGTGAAATCGGGGTGAAAATCACCGTCCAACAGTTCATTGTTGAATCGGGCATATTTGCCGCCCATTACGTAGGCACGGTCATTCATGTCATCAATGTAAAGTAATAGCGTATCCCCATCGTCAACAGCCAGTCTTCCCCAAAAGGAGTGTTCCAACAAGTGTTTGAACTCATTGCGGATGCCCAGTATAGAAGTGCCGTTTACGGGCATTTTCACTTCAAATCGACCTTGTTCGTCAATTTTTGCATATTCTTCGATTTGCTTGCCATCAACCATACGCCTTATCCAAATATTGAATTCTGCTTCCTTCTTTGTCGTGCGTACACAAACACGCAACGTAAAATTTCCCTCTTCGGCTTGAATGCCACTTGGCCATGCCGTTTCATCTTTTGCCGGGTAATCAGGCAGGCACTTTGTTGTCAGTACCGATGTCTTATGCTTTTCCCCGTCGATAATAGTGGCATTCTTCCTCAATCGCACTTCCATGCGCTGTCCGTCCTTCGTCAGCACTACATGGTCTTTGCCCACTTCTGCATAGTTCCAATACTCGCAGTCGTAGATGGCGTACTCGTCGAACAGCCCGATAAGCCATTCGCCCGTCGCCTCGTCCCTCAGACAAAGGTCGAGACCCGATTTCACTTGTGCCTGCCCCGTCATTGCGACGAGGGCGAGCAGGATGGTGATGATGGTTTGCTTCATATTTATTTCGATTTCTCTGTTAATTTCTGGATTGCATCGCGGACTCTGTATGCTTCACTGGGGCGAGGCGCATTGTTGTTGACGATGGTACCGTCAGGAGCCACGAGCACATAGGTAGGATAGCCTTTAAGGCCAAGATATTCCTCGATGGCTTGCTGCTGGTTATTCGGCAGACGAAGATTCACGCAGTCGGTGCAGTCGAGACCATAGCGCACGGCTGACTTCTTCCACAGTTCTTTGGGTGAGTTGTTGGCCAGATACATATAGGTGACAGGCAAACCATTGAGCGTTTCGTGCAACTTCGGCAGGTGTTCCATTTCTTCTCGGCACGGACCACACCATGTGCCCCACACGTCGATGTAGATTACACGTCCTCGGTAAGGCAGAATCAGTTTCCGGAAGATTTCCTGTCCGTCCGTCAGGCTGTCCAGCGTTGCCTCCGTCAATGTTCCTGTCTCTTCTTCCGCTGGTGCCGAAAACATCACCTTCTTGTTCTCCAAATATCCCATAAGAATTCCATACGAATTCGCTTTTAGATGCTTACGTAGAAAGGCATCGCGTTCGGCAGTCATCATTTCGTCACCACATTTGTCCAGATAATAGTATATCTTCATCATTTCCCTCACGTCGTCGGAAACGTCCAGCGAGTCAATGATGGTGATGGGATAGACTCGGGTTATCAGTTCCAGTCCCATGTCGTCCACATCGTCTAAGCCGATGCCGATGACACCTTTTTGTTTCATGCTTTCCAGATTGATGACATCGCGGAAATACGTGACAGCATCGCCCGAAATCATCCCCCGCGGATGGAACAGTTCGTGAGTTTCGACTTCATTCAGCAGGTCTATATATTCCTTTGGCATCGTTGTAAGTCCTTGCGCCATGATGTCTTCTATTCGCTCAGAAAAGTGTCCCAGCACATTCTGTGTCATATCCATGCCAAAGCCATAGCCAACCAAGGCATTGAGCATTTCTACATAGCCACGGGGTAGGTCGGGATATGCAGTGCAGAGCGAATCAATGCGGTGATGGTTCTGCTCATGAATCCTGCGGATGGCTTTCGCAGCCTCCTGCATCGGCATGTCGAACATCTTGCCATGGAAATCTTTAATCTTCAACGGATAGGCTATCTGTGCATTATGCACTTCAGCATTCTCGCCCGTGAAGATACAATGGTCGTTGATGTCATCCAATAGAATGTCGGCAACAGTCCCAGGACGGCAGTAGAGGTTGAGCGCTCCCCACACCACTCCTTGTATTTTGTTGTCATCCCACATCTGGATGTGAAGTGGGCGGTAGGTGGGAATCTGTACAGTCCACCGTCCTTCGCTGTCGGTTACAGGATGAAGGACAGAGGTGTCGAAGGTCATGAAGTCGGGGTAAACTACTGTTGCCTTCTCACCCTGCACCTTGCTGGAGAGTTGGAAGTTGATTGTAATCGTATCGGGCTTCACTTGTCCCTGTCCCGCCATTGCAACGAGGGCGAACAGGATGGTGATGATGGTTTTCTTGTTCATATTCATTTCGGTTTGTCCACATTATTGTTTTTATTGCAACACTTGATCGATTTCCTTCATCATGTCGTCAACATTCCTCCAGCCTGTGAAAGCGTGGTGGATGGTGCCATCGGCATTGATGAGCACCCAAATGGGTACGCCGCTTGTATTACATGGAAGCTGGCTGTGCAGAGACTGAAGTTGCTGCTTGGTCAAGCGGTAGTGGTCGCCGATGTAGTTGGGAATAAGACGCTGCCAGGTGGAGAGGTCTGAGTTTTCGCTGGCGATGTTGACGAAGTGGATGCGGTCGGCAAGTTCTTTCTTTTTATCGTGCATATCCTTGAAGGCTAATCGGCACGGGCCACAGGTGGTTTCCCAGAGGTCCAACAATACGGGCTTCCCATTATAAGGTTTCAGAATAGTGGCAAGAATATCATCTGCATTGTCAGACAAGGTACAAACGCGGGACATCCCCTGCTCGCTGACGAACGAGAGTTCCCGCTCCATCCGCTCGTTATAGTCCAACACATCCTGAGCCAGTTCTGGCAAGAATGTCAGCACGCTGTCTTTCTGTGCCTCAGTAAGCAGAAATCTCTGCGCTCCCATTTGTTCCAGGAACTTTGAGGCCAGATGACACTGCTGGTACTCTGCCGGTAGCTTTACGGGCTGATTGACATACGAATCAACGAAAGTGTCGGGCATACTCCACATAACATAGCAGAGCACGGGATTGGCCCAAGGGTCATCCTTCATATAAACCTCCAAACGCTGTTTCAGTCGTGCTTCGAAAGCATCATACGCCTCGTCCGTATCAATGCCCGCATATTGGATGGACTGGCCACAGAAGGGCATCATCGCTCCCCATTCATAGCGGTTGACGGCCTTTGCAAACTCACGATAGGCTTGACCTATTTCCCTGTCGTTGTCTATCAGTTCATTAACACGTTGGTAAGTAGAGTCCAGATAATGGAAGTACCCCTGCTCGCTCTTCTCGGGCAATTCGTTTGCCAGTTGCCCCATGTTGCGTTTCGCTTCTATGTCGCGATAGATGGTCTCTGGATCGATTCCCTGTTCTGTGGCATAGACCAAATCGTGATTGAAGTCTGCCAATTGCCCGCCGAACGTCAGCGCATTGGCCAGCCCCTGCGTTTCCAACTTATTAAGGTCGAACGTAAACGTAACCGTCTGCCCAGGCACTACGTAGCAGATGAAGCGACATTCCCCCACCGCCACATGGCAGTCCACCGTTGTACCCGTAGGCAGGTTCAGACTGAATCTTCCGTCGGTATCCACGGCAGCACTTGCTTGTCTGAGGGCATCTCCAGTTCCCGATGTGTACTTCAAGGCATAGCGGACATGCACACTTTCCGTTATCTGCTGGTTGTTTCCAATAATCTGTCCGCTTAACGCCGCAGGTTCCTTCGAATATTGAAACGCAGGTAGATGCTTTTGCGCCAGTCCCGTCATTGCGACGAGGGCGAACAGAAGGGTGATGATGGTTTTCTTGTTCATGTTCATTTCGTTTTATTTGTTATACCTTTATATTATATATACGACGTTTTCGTGGAAATATCCCGTTCGGGGCATTCACGTCATGCTGTAACCGCCTCCGAGAGTCATTCCGAGCCACAAAGTTACAAAAAGGCATAAAAATAGGCCCTTGGCTAAATCTGAAAAAGAAATGCCAAGGGCTAATGTCTCAACTTAGGTTGAGAGTTTCTACCTGTTATAGACTATTACCTGTCGCCAAATGTAATATCACGCCGTATTTTGCTGACAGTATTTGGATGGACGTTCAAGAACGAGGCGATGTCTTGTAAGTCAAGAAACTCCATGATACCAGGACAGCGTTGCAGCAACATCTCGTAGCGTTCACGGGGCGTAGTACAATGGAGGTCAAGATAGCGTGAGCGGAATTGGCTGAGGATGTGCTCGCCAATCATGGCTCGTAGTTTCATCGTTTCCATGTTTTGATTGAAGAATTGTTCCAATTGCTGGCCTGTAACCCTCAGTACACGGCTGGGCACCATGGCTTCAATTGTGGCCTGTGACGGACGGCCATAGAGAAATGTGGGGTAGTCGCACACGAACTCACCCTCAAACGAGAACCATGTAATGTGTGCCTTGTCGTCGCTCACGCCATATTTTACATATTTGAAACAACCTTCAGTGACAAAAGCGAACCAGCGTGCTGGGTCACCCTCACGCTCCAACTGGTCACCCTTGCGGTAAGCAATTTCCTCACCCTCCCGTTCGCAGAACTCCCGCAGTATCTGCAAGTCCAATCGATTATTGTTGAATTTCTGTTCCATTGTCGTCGAATTTGTTGGCAAAGGTAGCGAATTTTACCAAGAAATCGTTTCTTTTTGTTATAACACAGCCTTGTTTTAGACAAAATTTGCTTAAATTACGCGCGAAATGATGAACAAACTCCTTACTTTCGAAAAAAAAGAGTACCTTTGCAAGGTAAAATTAGAATCAATATTCGGAAAGCAAAATATAGCACTGTATTTGCCAGCAGAACAAACGAAGGCAATTATGGCTCATAATTAAAGAAATGATAACAATACAAGATTTATACAATATAGTAGTGAAGAAGGTTTCTAATGAGACGCAGAAAACGATTATTAGAAACAATTTCCCTCCACAGATAGCAGAGAGGATGTGTTCTGCTATTGATAGGCAAGAAAATACGGAGCATTTCATGCGGTTATTGAATGAGTATAACGAGTGGATGGTACAGCAACAGCGGCAGCATGAGGCTGTGATAGAGTTTTTGAGGCAGTATAGAAGCTGAATGTGGTAATCATAGCATCGGTCTAAGACCGTGTCTAGTTGTTGTTAAAGAAAAAACATTTAATTACCGATGAGCAAAGCGAATGGATAAATATGGAACCTGTGTGATTTACATGATTAAACAGAAACATCGGCTCTGAAAGGTCGCTAGGGTGTGAACGCCTTGAAGTCGCACAAGTCTCTCTACGACCTTGTTGTAGTTGACTCAAAAGGCATTGAGATGGACTTCGCTAATCAGTTGGAATCGCGTAATGAGGTTGCTGTCTATACGAAACTTCCCAATGGCTTCTATATCAATACGCCTGTCGGTCACTATAATCAAGACAGGACCGTGGTATTCCATGAGGGCAGCGACATCAAGCACATCTACTTGGTGGCTGAAACGAAAGGCTACGACAAGGATAGTCTAAAAGATTACCGTCGAGCCGAAAGCGTGAAGATAGAATGCGCAAGTCGGCACTTCGCCACAATCTCAGATAGTCACGTCACATACGATGTCGTAAAGAACTATGATGAGTTGTGGAATATAATCACAAAGCCATAAGAATACAACTCAGTTCTGTAATATTATTTCGGGCGGAAACTGCGATATTTTGCAAGTTTCCGCCCGAATTGTTATACATGGTTTCACCTGTTATAAAACTTCAATTATTATTCCATTAGTCTTGTGAAGTCGCAAATTTTATCGAATCCAACCTTCTTTTTCTCCAGTTATGCACATTTCGGTAAAATATAACATTCAACTGAACATAAAATCACATACCAATGTGGTGTTTCGTTAATAAATTAGCGGAATCTTTTCTTTTTTATGCCTTTCCGCTTGTTTTCTCACGAAAAAGTATTATCTTTGTGGCGAAATTCAAAATTAATGGATGCCATGCTGATTGGTCGAGAAAAAGAAAAACAAGTATTACAGAATGCTCTCAACGAAGAGTACTCTCAGTTTGTTGCAGTGTATGGAAGACGTCGTGTTGGCAAGACTTTTCTAATCAGAGAAGCCTTTGAGAACCGATTCGACTTCCAATTTACCGGTGCTGCAAATTTGACTGCAAGAAAGCAGTTGGTACGCTTCCGTCGTGCCCTCAAAGAACATGGGCAGAAAGATACTCCAGAACTAACCAACTGGGGTGATGCTTTCAGTGAACTCAAACGATTTATCATGAATCTGCCTGAAGGCAAAAAGGTCGTTTTTCTTGACGAGCTTCCATGGATGGATGCTCCACGCTCTGGCTTTTTATCAGAGCTGGAGTCTTTTTGGAATGGATGGGCATCCGCTAGAAAGGACATCGTTTTTGTGGTATGCGGAAGCAGTACCTCATGGATGGTCAAAAAAATCATTAAGAATAAAGGAGGATTACACAATCGTCTGAACCACCGTATTTCTCTCAATCCATTCCCATTGGGATTATGCGAAAAGTTAGCTCAGTCACGAGGGCTTGTGCTGAACCGCAAACAGATACTTGAAGCCTATATGATATTTGGCGGTGTTCCATATTATTGGAGCTTGTTGCAAAAAGGTACAAGCATAACTGCCGAGATTGACAGACTTGTTTTCTCGCCTGACGGAGAACTGCATGACGAATTCGAGATGCTGTATGCTTCCCTGTTCAAAAAGCCTGAACCATACGTTCGTGTTATTGAGTTGTTGGCCAAGAAAAAAATGGGCATGACTCGACAAGGGTTGTTGGCGGCAGGAAGATTTGAAGACAACGGAGCATTCTCTGACATCCTGAAAGATTTGGAGTGGTGTGGCTTTATTCGTAGTTACACTATGATGGGGTATCGGACAAAATCAGATATTTTTCAGTTGATAGACCATTATACATTATTCTATTACGAATACATAGATGGAGTACGCCAAGGTTCAAACTATTGGAGATCAATGTTGGGCACCCCAAAGTATAATACTTGGTGCGGCTTGGCATTTGAGCGCACTTGCCTATGGCATGTTGACCAGATTAAGAAGAAACTTGGTATCAGCGGAATCCTTACAAATGAATATGCATGGCGTTGTCTGCAGGATGAGAGCATCGGTAGACCAGGAGTTCAGATAGACCTGCTTATAGACCGTAGCGATGGAATCATTGATGTGTGCGAAATGAAATACTCAAAGGATTCATACACCATCACTTCCGATTATGCAGATGAACTTGCCCGCAAACGAAATGTTTTCCAGACCGTAACAGGCACCAAGAAAGCCATTCATTCCATCATGGTTACCACCGATGGCCTAACTCGGAATGAATATTGGGGAGACATTCAAGCAGAAATACAACTGGACGATTTGTACGAACTGTAGAAAAACAGTATCTGTATTAGCTCGGTGTGGTTCACGGACTTTTATCATCTAAAAGGAAAGGTTTTCAGACATTAGATTACAATCACATAATATTATAAAAAGGAATATGTATCTTTCAATACTCAGGTTATGGAATTTCAGAAAGTATGGAACTGGGGCAGATAATGCACCTGGACTTGAAGTGCACTTTCATGAGGGTGTGAATGTACTAATTGGAGAAAATGATTCTGGCAAGACAACTATTGTAGATGCTATCCGTTATGCATTGAAAACGCAAAGTGGAGAGTTTATTCAATTTGATGACAAAGATTTTTATCAAGATGTCCAAGGCAACAGGATGGATGAATTCAAAATAGAGTGTGTGTTTGATGGACTAAACGAACAGGATTCTGGTTTGTTTTGGGAATGGTTATCTTGGAACGATGATAAGACAAGATATTTGTTGAAGGTATGGCTTTATGCAAAGAGGAAGGACAATGTTATTATACCAACATTCTCTGCTGGTATAGAAGGATTGGCAGAAAGAATGGATTCCGAGGCAAGGGATTTGCTGAAGGTGGTTTACTTTAAGCCGCTTAGGGATGCCCTTACAGATATGACTCACGGCTATAAGTCTAGGCTAGCTCAGATACTTGGTGCACACGAATTGTTTAAGACACTGAAGGATGAACAGGGAAACAATACAAAGCATAAACTGGAGACCGACTATGAGCATTTGAAAAACGAGATAGAAAACTATTTCAAGGATGGCGGTCGTGGAGCCATTATCACTGGGGATATAAATAATTTTCTAAAAGAGCACTTCTTGCTAAAAGGTGACCCGCGAAATGCCCAGATAAAACTGACAGGAGGGGAGTTGGCAGAGATTTTAAGATTACTCGACCTGATTATGGAGGGTAACAAGTCGGGGCTTGGGACTCTTAATTTGCTTTGTATTGCAGCAGAAATGCTTTTGTTCAACAACCAAAAGAAAGGTTTAAAACTTGCTCTGGTTGAAGAATTAGAAGCTCACCTTCATCCCCAGTATCAGTTACGCTTGATTGATTATATATCCTCTCAACAGAATAACGAGCAATTCATTCTTTCTACACACAGCATCACATTGGCATCGAAGATACGGCTAGAAAACCTTATTGTTATGAAAGACAAGGAGGCATACCCAATGGCTGCAGATTACACGATGATGAATCCCGCAGACTATAAATTTCTGGAGAGGTTCTTGGATGCTACAAAGGCTAATCTTTTCTTTGCAAAAGGCCTTATTATGGTTGAGGGGGATGCTGAAAACCTTTTAATTCCTGCCATTGCTGAACTTTTGGATAAACACCTGCATAAGCATGGCGTCTCTATTGTCAATGTGGGTAGTACGGCATATAAACGGTATGTGAGTATTTTTAAGCGTAAGGATGGAAAGACGTTTGATATGCCAATAGCTGTTGTCTCAGATCTCGATGAAAGGGCGCTTGAGTATTACGATGACAATAGTAAAGACCGTAAGACTCCAAAATATTGGTTGAAAGATACTGTTCTTCAGGATTTAAAAGCTATCACAAATGAAGTGAATTATGACTCTATGGCAAATACTTTTCGTAGTTTGAGTGCTTTTGAAAAAGAGGTGCGAGCAAACAAGACGGATAACTTTGCACCTATCGAAGATACCATCAATCGCATGAAAGTGGTTTTGAATGAGGATAAAAAAACAAAACTGGGCGAAGCAATTCTCATGATTATAAGGGATGAAAAGATCAAGCGTTTGGAGAAAGAGATAAATATAGGAAAGACAGAGATATTCTTGCCCAAAGATTGGACTTTGGAATATGAAATTGCTGGGAGCGGTCTTTACAGGCTCCTTGAATTGGCTATAAAGTCTGCTTATATAGAAAAGAACAACCCAGAATCTGAGTTAACAGATGAACGGTTGCTTGAATTGTGGAGCGAAGTAAAGGAAAACTATCCTGATGACCATAAACCTTCAAGAGAAGACTCTTATAAGATATTTGCGCCACTTAATGATGGTACTGTTAGCAAGGCAATTACTGCACAATATTTGGCGGGAATGATTACTGGTCAGTTGCCACCAATAAAAGGGAATGATGACTTAAAAAAGAAGGTAAAAGGCATTATTGAGAACGACGAAAGGCTGGAATATATTAAGAAGGCGATAGAACATGTTACTGCATAATCTTTAATAAATGATTGAAGTATGGCGTTTGCTACAGATGAAGAAATAAAAATGGCTCATGAAGTTTTATTGAAAGGGAAAGATCCTTTTGATGAAACGAGGGTAGATATTATCAAGAATGATAGTAGTTGCTATGTTCAGGCCAGCCCAGGAAGCGGCAAGACGACAGCCTTGCTAGCCAAACTCGTTATTCTTGCAAATAAACTTCCTTTGGTCGATGGTAAAGGTGTATGCGTACTGACTCATACTAATGTTGCCATAGATGAGATAAAAGCGAAGGTTGGACCTAAGGCAGAAGCACTTTTCAATTATCCTAATTTCTTCGGAACTATACAAACATTTCTGCATAAGTATGTTGCAGCTGCGGCCCTTCATTATTTCTATGGTAGTAAGATTCAGTATGTGGATAATGATATTGCTATGGCTGTGTTGTTGAAAAAGTATGGTAAGTTAGAGTGGAAAAACAAATTGAAGGGTTTTATCTACCGTCAAATTCAATCAAGGGAGCATATTGCAACGGATGATGAAATAAATGCATGGGGAGGCGTGGATGCTATGATTGCGGCTAAGGTCATTAAAAAGAAAGGCCCCAGGTCAAAAAAATATCTGTTTCAATTAAAAGGCTATGATTTTGCAAATATTGCCACAGATATTCAAAAGACAATTCGCTTGAAGAATAAAAGCATCGTAGATAAGGAGGAAAGAGAACTCATACTTAGCACAAAGATAGATTGGTTTAATAATAAAGTTATTATAAATCAACACGTAATAGGCTTTGTTTCAGAATCCGGCAATGAATTTGTTAAGATTAAAGAGGAAATGTTCAAAGAGGGCATTCTTTCTTTTGAGGATGCATATGACTTGGCATTTCGGTATATTCGAGAAAAAGGACTTGATTTCAGCAACTTCTCAGATAAGAGGTTCAAATACTTGTTTATTGACGAAGTTCAAGATTGTGACAAACAGCAGGTTGAGTTGATAAAGCATTTGTTTTCAGATAAAAAAGTTGTTGTTCAGCGGTTTGGGGATTATTGCCAAGCAATTTATGAAGGAGATGGAAGCGATGGGAGCGATATTACTGAATTGAGAGATGAGAATGTACTATACATACATAATAGTAATCGATTCGGAGAGAAAATTGCCCGGCCATTACGTTCTTTGTGCATGGAAGACAATCGTCTTCTTGTTGGGAATGAAGATGTATATTCGGTAAAACCTGTCATCATTACCTATGAAGACCCGTTGACCGTACTACCCAAGTATGCAGAATTACTGAGAACGATAACCATTCCTGAGTTGGATAACATATCAGTGCTGAATTTGGCCAATAAAGAAAAGAGCGAAGACCCATTGCACAGAGTAAATATCAAAGCATGTGGATGGGTGGGTAAGAAAGGAGCCTATGAGCAAAAGAGGTATATAGAATCTTATTATCCATCATTTGAAAAGAAGAATGCTAAAACAAGGATGGTGGCAGAGTCATTTGATGAATTCTTATACACTAATCCTCAAGGAACAGTAAAAGATTGTGCATCATCTATTATACAAGGTGTTATTGAATTCTTAAACTTGTGTAATGTAAATAATGATGCCAAGCGCTATACTAGAACATCACTGTTTGACTATCTGGCATCAACAGACGCTAAGGAATTATTTCTTAGCAACGTGATGAGTTGGGCTATGCTTGCAGCAACAAGAAATAACGCAGAAGATAAACAACATCTAAAAGAGGATATTTATCAGTATTTGTCGAGTACACTTCTGCCTCTATTTGATAAAAATGAGGTGTCAGTGGCAGCTAATACTTTCTTTAATGCCGTTGCAGAAGGGAACCAAGGCGGACAAAATCTTGAGCATGGAAATATTTATAAAGAAGATGACGTTGAGATTGAAGTTGCCACAGTTCATGCAGTGAAAGGTGAAACACATGCAGCTACGTTATACCTTGAAACCTTTTTCAACAAGTATTATGAGTCAGAACGGCTAAAAGAGCAGTTTAAGGGTATTGCGTACATGGGAACTGATGATGATACACTAAAAAGCCTAAGAGTGGTATATGTAGGCATGAGTAGGCCTCGGTATTTGTTATGTGTCGCCATTCAAAAGGATAGATTTCACACTATAGACTGTCAAGAGTTGAGAGAAATATGGGATGTCGTAGATGCATAAATTTCAATTAGTAGTATAATTTGGCATGAGTTATTCGTCCCCCCAAAGATACAAGCGTTAGTACATCTCCATATTATTTGTTACTCTATATGAATTCTTGTAACACTGTACTCATGAATTCGCAATTACTAGCGCATCTATTAAACATTGTCTGGTTATTTGAACAAAACCAAAGGGAAGATTCATAGATTGTACCGTGTTATTAACAAAGTTATTTCTAAAATCTGGAACAAAGCCTTTTAGTGCCATTGCAAACATGTTGGTAAATGTCATCTTTAAAGTATTTGTATCAATCTCTTTATGCGCAAGACTCATACATGCGGTTATGGCAACAGATAATTGAAAAGGATTATTATTCATATTCTGCATTACAGCTACTAATTTATTCGTCTTTCCATTTCTTGCCTTCAGATATTCATTACATATATAGTCAGTATCAAGTTCAACACCAACAAAACTATGATCCAGCAAGAACTCAGAATATTCTTTAGAAACTTGTTCGTCATTAAACAACCTCACATATGTTTCTGTTGTTATTATTTTTGCCATTGGTAGCATTGAAGCGATTTTGCTATCGTCAGTAACAAAATAATATTTTTGATCCAAAAGTAATGACAACGAACTAAACAATTGATCTTTCAAAGGAGTGTTATTTCCTTGTTGTAATAATCCTAAAGCCTTATCAGCAATTACATCCGTACAATTAGCATCAGTCCATTCTAACAACTTTTGTATATGTTCCTTAGCATCAACATCCACATATTCGCTATACTTAATAAGATTTCCTCGACTCATTGCCTCATAAAAATCTCCATCAGCAATATGAATTGCCGATTTATTAGCAAATCTAAGATACTCGTGCAGCAATTTTGTAATTGTTTTCTGACCTTTGATTTGATTGCCTGTTTTTGCTGTAAACTCGGCAAATGTTATTATCGTTGGCAAATCCAGTACGAATTGAGTGCCAACAGGTATTTCTGTAATCTTATGTCTTTCCTCCGAACTTATGTTAACATGTACACGGAACGGAGTAAAAAGATACTTGTAGTAACTGGATAACATATTGTTGTCATCGACTAATTGAAGTAGCCCTATCTCCCCTTGTTCATACTTTGCATATGCAACCTTTCGTCTCTCTTCAGGAGTTTGAGCGTCTTTTGACATTTTGCGTATAAAACTCTCTAGACTTTCCAAAGGATGTTCCATATCAATCTCAAAAGGAACAAGACCAGGATTGCTACCGTCCATAGATTCACGCATTATGTCTCCTGCGAGTTTGTAGTATTTATTATATATGCCTATAACTTTTAGTTTTATAGGCTTAAAGCCTATCTCCGTATCAATCTCGTCACCTTTCTTCGCTCCAAGCATTGCTTTTGAAATACTACTGCCGTTATCTGATGCAAGGTAGAACAAGCGTTGTCCATCTTTATCGCATAGCACATAGTTTCCATCTTCTGCCACATCATACTCCTTTCTAGTAATATTGCTAATCATACCATCAAGAGTCTCATTGTGATAAAAGGTTCTGAGTCCATAGTCATCACTAGCTTTAGCTGCATTGTACAACAATTCTGCAGCGGTCTCAATATAACCATTCTCAGAAAAAGCCCTATACGCCAATTTAACTAACTTTGAATCTGGAATTTTCAAATCCAAAGCAGTCTTCTCATATTGCTTAATCGACTCTGGAAATACATGACCTGTAGTAAATATGAAATGGACAAAAATCTCTGTATTTTCTGGATATCTCTCATATAACATAGTAATTGCGGCAAGGGCATTATTGTAGTCTCCAATTTGAGAATCGAGCAGATATTCCTTTTTTAACAAATGATCATCGCAATAGTTGCCTGCTTGTCGATTTTTTATAAGAATACGATACAGCTCTGGTGATTTTTCTTGCATTTTTTCGAGCACAGATAGAAATATATGTCGTTTCAGATCTGGCGTACTTTCGTCAACAATCGGTTTCAGCATATCAAATGCTAATTCCGTATCACCTACAAAGGCAAGTAAGTTAGCTGCATATGCTTTCAACTCGTCACAGAATTCGGACATCGTTTTCTTAATCTGTTCTGTTATGACTTCTTTGCCAGAATTGAAATTGGTAAGTTGTATTAAGAGCTCCTTAACGGATTCCTTCTCAAATTCAATATTATCCAATTGTCCTCTTATCAACTCTGCATTTTTCCTTTGCATGGAATGGGCTAAAAGCACAGCTATCTCATCATTTACTTTTATCTCTACCTCCTTCATCCTCCCGAGAACCCAAGCCAAATGCATTATGTTGTTGGTTTGAATAAACAACATAATAGCAATTCGAATAATATTAATATCAAGTTCCGTACTTGCAGATACTAAAGCTGTAAATGCCTCTTCATGTCTTCCTAATAGCACATAAACAGATGTTTCCATCAAATTGAATACAATCTTCTGATCACCGAAATGTGCTCGGTCTATTGATAGAAATGAATCTGCCCATGATTTATCTTGTGTGCAAACAAGGTTCCAATAACTATGTAAACAAGCTATCAGAGGGAAACACCCTTTTATCTCAGTTTCTTCAAGTTTCTTCCAAAAGAGGTTAACCGCTTTTCGTGCTGATTTTACATTATCAATCTGAGGAGCATCAAATGAAAGAGCAATAAAGTCTCCTGTTTCATACCTGATTTTTGAAAGTAAGAATAACCATTGACAGATATTTGATAGTTTTAATGATTCAGGAAGAGCCACATCTTCGCAATCAAACAAAAATGCACAATTCGCATCCTTCTTCACAACAAGACCTTCAAGCACGATTTGACGCACTTCCATGTCTCTCTTAATATTCTCTGGTATTACTGCGAATACAGAAGAACTATTGTCAGAACTTACTACATCAACAATTGCTTTATACCTTTCGTCTCCTAATTCTTTAGAGAGTTTACTTGCTTTTTCATAATCGCTTTTTGTTAAACATCTTCGTATTTCCCTCTGGATATAAATAGGCTCATCTTGACAAATAGCATATGCTTCATGCAATAACTCTATAGCCTTTTGACTTTGAGAGAACAATAAAGTCAAGCCTTTTCTATATGCTATTTCAGACCTTAACGCCTTGTTGTTTTCTATCACAGAAGCAAACTGTTCCTCAATTTCTTCAATGACCCTTCTGCCTGTGGTCAATTTGAGATCTTCAATCAAATCGGCAATACTTCCACGTAAAAGAGCAATAAGTTTCTTTGCTTGATCAATTGTTCCATCTTTTGTTAAGGCTTGCATTTGTGTCCGCAAGAATTCCATCATGTCATCTTGTTTTCTCGACATGCTTTCCTGTTCTTCCGCTATTTTATTAATAGTCGTCTGAATATCGTTCTTCAGTAAGATTAACACATCATTGAGTTTGCAGTTTGCTACATCCTGTTTGTGAGTAATTATGTAATTTGTACAAACCTCGTCGTTCTGCATTTCTTTAATCCACAAACGAAGTAAATCTTTAATCTTAGGATTTATCCCTTTTGCAGGTTCAGATAAAAAGATTGCAAGATCAGGATAGAATTTAAGAGACTCACTATGTAAATTATTACGAGTTTCCTGAGAGACCTCCCATTTATTCAAAGCATTATTAAAGCACTTGTTCATTCTTGCGTCTAAGTCCTTATTGCTTCTGATATCCTCTATCAGATTGTTTACAATGCCTGCTCCGACAGACACAGCAAAACTAATCATTATATCGTCTAATCCCATCATATTATTTTATATTCTCTTGTAAAGTCATCGAACATATAGAAGTTGACTATAGCTCTTGAGTGGTCAATAACTGCGACAGCTGTCGCAGAATTGCATCATATTCGGATTGTTGAATCAGTATGATATCTTCCATGCTTTCAATTTTTGCCCGTTATAAGTTCTCGCTTATCAATGTCAAGTAATGTTGCTATTTTGTCTAATGTGTATAAGTCTGGCTGAGACACATTGGTACACCATTTGCTCACAGTTGCGGGGTTTTTACCCAATTCCTCTGCGAGCCATTTAGCCGTTCGCTTCTTTTCAACGAGCACAACTTTGATACGATTTAGATCTTTCATTTGCAAATATCTTTAATTTGAACACAAAGATACACAAAATAATCGACAATAAAAGAACTTTCACTCAAAAATAACGTTTATGAATATGTTTTTTGAGATTATTAAGAGTTTTTGTGCCTTGTAGGCAATAAAAGAGCGGATATAGCCAGAGTTATTCCTTGCTAGAATAACTTCTGCACAAAATTTGCACACCGTCTTTATTTTTGTGGTTTACAAAAGTTAAATACGTTAAATCTTCGACTTTTTCATCCTCCATTAAATCCATACAATCACTTTTCTACCGTTTTAATCAAAACAAATTGGTACACAATAAGTTATAAATTCGATCAATGTTATGGCCTGAGCGCTGTGACCATTCCTGAGGGTGTTACCATTGGTCATCTCGCCTTTATGTACTGCATGGGCTTGACATCCGTGACCCTCCCCGATAATTTGACAGAGATGAGTCCTGATGCTTTTTGGTATAGCAACCTGAAATTCCCATTGTACAATTCGACAACATTCTTTTTCTTGGATGGAACCTATTCTGGAGAAATTGTCATACCTGATGGAATAGAAAAGATAGCAGAGCATGCTTTTAACAACTGTCGTGGTTTGACATCCATCACCATCCCCAGCAGCGTCACATCCATCGGCACCAATGCTTTCGCTGGTTGCAGTGGCTTGACAGATTTCTACTGTTATGCAGACAATGTACCGGAAACAAATACCCCATTTGAAAGATGGTGGTGGGATCTTGAGCACACATATACATACACGGATTCAGATGTGAATTTGGAAAATATCACTCTCCATGTCCCGGCTGCTTCCATCGAAGCCTATAAAGCGGCAGAGCCTTGGAAGAACTTCGGGAAAATTGTGGCACTGCCAGATGTTGAGATTGTTCCGATGGAGGAGGACGTGGAAATCGCCTTCGACAAGAATATCACGGAAGAGACAACTTGGACAAGCACAGTGATTGACAATGTGTATGTGACCCTTGACACCAACGGAGACGACCATTACGACGCGAATGAAAAGTGCATCGTGCTGGCTTCAACTGTTTCGGGCGAACAACTCGCAGCTGTTGCCAACAAGGAAGTGGGTGACGAAATGGTGAAAGAGCAGTTCAACGGACTTATCATTGAAGTGCCAGCGGACAAGGGCATTCTCAAGATTGATGTTCAGACAAAAGGCTCCCGTGCTTTAAGTGTGAAGATTGGTGATGCTGAGGCTCAGACTTTCGTGCAGCCAGAGCGTGGCTTGGTGGAAATTCCATACATTGTCACGAAAGACACCTATGTTTACATCTATGGTACCAATGCAACATCCAGCGCACAACGCAGAGCAGAAGGCAGCAGCGAGAACGGTGTACTGATTTATGGCATCAAGTGGGCTCAGGGAGATGCAACAGACATCAATGCTATTAAAACGGTCAATGATGCCACCTTCCAGATCTACACCCTTGACGGCAAGCAAGTGGAGGCTTTGCAACCAGGTGTGAACATCATCCGCTATTCTGACGGAAAGACAAAGAAGGTGTTTGTTAAGTGATTAATATGCCACTTGTCGTAGATTGCTTCTAATCAGAACGTGCCGCTCATAGCCATTATGGTATGGGCGGCACGATTATTTTAAAATCGACTTCTCAAAAACCTTAGCTCGAGTCAAATCATCGATTGGCTCGAGCCAAATGGCAAAATGACTCGAGCCAAAGATTTTGGGGGCTCTATTGGCTGACTTTAGATACAAGTAAACAAAAGGGTAGTTTCTTACCGAGAAACTATCCTTTTCTCGCTTCCTATGTTTTTGTCCAAATATTAATAGTTAATTTTCTCTAATTGTGAGACGATTTCACATTTTTCTCATTTTGCACCCTCATTAGTTCATGATTCTGCTCATAAT